>Ga0268288_10058_pt1 | contig 97626 bp, 87 predicted proteins | sample BraspS3V5C_FD_191349 | JGI IMG/M metagenome (GOLD analysis project Ga0268288, IMG submission 191349) | Soil microbial communities from Anza Borrego Desert, Southern California, United States - Bradyrhizobium sp. S3-V5C | ecosystem: Environmental > Terrestrial > Soil > Desert | place: USA...
GAGCAACGCGGGCAAACCAGATGGCCAGCACCGGGCAGTTCCCGTGGCCATCACTGGGCAGTCCTCATGGCCGTCAGCGGGTCATTCCCTGGCCACCTATGGGCAGCTTTTCATGGCCGCTTACAGTCGAGCGAATTGACCAGGGAGGAACACGGTCTGAGCCCTACCCCGCCTCGGACCTGGATCGCTAACGAAGTCCGTTCCCGAAGGAGCGGAGACGGCAAGCAGGATGACGACCCCGGCTACATCCTCACGCCTCAACGAAGTCCGCTCCCCAAAGGAGCGGAGACCGGGGCCCACGAGGTGGGCGAGGGGACGGACCGGCTGCCTCAACGAAGTCCGCTCCCCAAAGGAGCGGAGACGCGGCGCAGGTACCGCTCGCCGTGGTACTCGTGCCAGCCTCAACGAAGTCCGCTCCCCAAAGGAGCGGAGACCGGATGAATCCGAGCCAGTCCTGCTCGATGTTCGAGCCTCAACGAAGTCCGCTCCCCACAGGAGCGGAGACCCACGTCCTCGCCGAGGATGCGGCCCGCCTCGAGGCCTCAACGAAGTCCGCTCCCCACAGGAGCGGAGACCCAGACCGCGGGCTGCCAGTCGATGCCGCCGTTGCCGCCTCAACGAAGTCCGCTCCCCACAGGAGCGGAGACCAGGAAGAGGCAATGCCTGGGGCCGCGCCTGCGGGCCTCAACGAAGTCCGCTCCCCACAGGAGCGGAGACCTGCGCGCGTGGTCTCGAGGTCCTCGCGGCAGTCGTCGCCTCAACGAAGTCCGCTCCCCACAGGAGCGGAGACTCTTCAATCCGTGACATCCGGTATCCGTCTGACTACGGCCTCAACGAAGTCCGCTCCCCACAGGAGCGGAGACGTCCTCGGCGTAGCGCAGCGGGCCGGTGCCGGCGAGGCCTCAACGAAGTCCGCTCCCCACAGGAGCAGAGACCGCCGGACACGCAGTCACGCCAGCCGTAGGGGCTGGTGAAGCCTCAACGAAGTCCGCTCCCCACAGGAGCGGAGACGACGTCCCGGAGATTCAGCAGCTGGACCTGCTGGAGCCTCAACGAAGTCCGCTCCCCACAGGAGCGGAGACGCCGCACCCCGCCGCCGTCCTCGTTCGCGGTGAAGCCTCAACGAAGTCCGCTCCCCACAGGAGCGGAGACATGACCTCCGGCAGCGACGTGACGCCCGGCCCCAGGCCTCAACGAAGTCCGCTCCCCACAGGAGCGGAGACCTGAACAGCACACCCGCCCGCGGCCCCGCCGCTGAGCCTCAACGAAGTCCGCTCCCCACAGGAGCGGAGACTCCCTGCCCACGACGATCGGGGCCAACGCCGCTTCGGGCCTCAACGAAGTCCGCTCCCCACAGGAGCGGAGACCGTGGTGGCGGGGGTCCGGGGCCTCGTGCTTGCCCTGGCCTCAACGAAGTCCGCTCCCCACAGGAGCGGAGACCCAGCGCGTCTACGACGCCATGAAGGGCTCGGCGTCGCCTCAACGAAGTCCGCTCCCCACAGGAGCGGAGACCCGGCGGTCGCGTCATCGACCTCGGTGCGGTCCGCGGCGCCTCAACGAAGTCCGCTCCCCACAGGAGCGGAGACACCGGTTCACGGGTGGGCCAGACGCTCCCGGCTGGCTGGCCTCAACGAAGTCCGCTCCCCACAGGAGCGGAGACCGGCACGTACCCGCCGAGCCTGTCCCATGACGGGCTGCAGCCTCAACGAAGTCCGCTCCCCACAGGAGCGGAGACTGCCCGGTCGCGAGGAGGGAGGACACGGTGCGGATGCCGCCTCAACGAAGTCCGCTCCCCACAGGAGCGGAGACGTCCGCCAGATCGCATACATGGTCCCGCCACGGAGCCTCAACGAAGTCCGCTCCCCACAGGAGCGGAGACAGCACCTCAGATTACAGCCCTTTGACATGGGCAGACGCGACCGTCGGCGAGCCCTGGGCTCAAGAGGCGTCCGTGGAGCGCCATGCTTATCGGCCTCGACCCATGAACCGTGGGCTGACAAGCCCTTTTCTGATGCGACGGCTCGCCGGATTCCGGACATCGACGGAGCCTTCGCGAAGGTCCCTGGCTCGCTTCAGATGATGATGGGCCCATCCACAGAGATCTCGCGTGATCGACCCAGAAAGCTGAACTGCTCTGCGCCAAGCGTGGCCGTCAGGCCGAGGTCGCAGACCAGCACGCTGTCCTCGCCCGGATCCAGCACCGCTTCGAGGGCTGCTTGCAGGGAGACGAACTGGGCGGGCAAGGCATCCACCACGAAGACTGAATATTGGACTCGATCTCCGAACCCTTCGAGGACGCGGGCCGCCCGGGATCTGCGGCGGTCGTCAGGAATGTCATAGGCGATGAGCCTCCTCCGGAGACGATCCCGGGCACTCAACGGACTCGCACCCCCTTGTAGACCTCCTGCGAGCCGTCCAGGACGCCGAGGAACATCCTCGCCTGGACCTCTATCGCGCGGCGCCACGTCACTCTGTATCCGAAGACGGGGTGCTTGAACTCCGTCCCGAGGCGCCGTTCCACCGCCGCAATCACTTTGCGCCGGCCGGTCTGGGTGAGCCGCGCGCCACCGAGCACATGAGTGAAAGACAGCCGCCCCAACTCGCCATTGTTGAACGCGGCCAAGATGGCGGAATCGACCACGGGCGGACGGAACTCCTCCATCAGGTCCAGCGCCAGGGCCGGCTTGTTCCGTCCGCTGGAGTGCAGCACCCCGGCATGCGGGTCCAGGCCGCAGGCCAGGACCGCACGGATCACCTCGGATAGGAGCATCCCATACCCGTAGTTCAAGGCGATGTTCAACGGGTCGGTGGCCCCTCGCCCGACCCGACCGGGGAAGGACTCAGCCACGCCCGCGTCCACACCTGGCGCCAGTAACCCCGGGAATCCTGCGAAATACTCTGCGGCAGCCCGGCCCTCGATTCCGAACAACTGGCCGGTGGACGTCGCCGTGCTCGCCAGTCGCGTCGCCGATCGAAGACGCTTGACCACAGCTGGCATGCCTCCGAAACGCCGGAGGATCGTGGCCTGGTTCGCGACCTTGGCCACCACGAACTCGCGAGCGATGTCCACTCGGCCTTCGGCCGATGCCGCGAACTGACAGAAGCGTGCGCCGCCATTCGGCGGCTTGACTCCATTGGTCCACCCGACGACGCGCCCCGCCCCCGTGCACCAGACACAGGGGAGGCCTCGCCACATCAGCTCCCGCAGCAACGCTCCTGAGAGGTCGACGTTGCCGTGCACCACGACGGCCGACACCCGCTCCAAAGGGATGCTGGCCAGCCGCTCATCGCCCTTCACCACCGTGATCCGCCCGGCCGACATGCTCGCTCGACTCCCCGGCACAGTGAGGTGCAGGGTCTCACCGGCAGGGTCCGGCGGGACGATTCGGGACAGCACTTCTGCTTCCTGCCGTTCCTCAGGGAGGCAGACGGAGGCATGGGAGCACCGCATGCACCTCGGGTCGTCCAGTAACGGTGCCGGAGCGGTCTTCCCGTTGACCACGGACCGAGCCGATGCCACCGCATCACGGGCGGCCTTTCGGTCCGCAGCCGAGATCTCGATCGGGACCCGCCGATGATGGGTGGTGAAGTACACCTCGGCGTCCTCCACCGTGTTCCCCTGGGATTCGAGCGCCATCGTCTGCAGTACCAGCTGCAGACGATTGGTGTCGCTGATTCGGGCAGCTCGCTTCACTGGGGTGGCTTTGTGCTCGACGACGCGTAGACGCCCCGACGGGAGTCGCTCGACCCGGTCGACTCGCCCGTGGACGCCGAGAGACGGGTCGCGCACGTCGATGCCGCGCATCGTCTGAGCCTCACGTGTGGTGGGCACGTCCACCCGCGCATGGTCCGCCACTCCCTGCTGGATCTGCGCCACCTTCGGCGCTTTCTCGTCCATGGCCTCGAGCCATGCCCGACGCGGGCAGAAACTCCAGTGCGCGACCAGACTGAATGGCAGCGAGTCAGCATACGGCTCCCCCGTGTCGTGCTCAGTCATCTCAGCGCCCTCGCCGCGAGAGTGCGCCGCTCCGGGGCCGACGCACTGCCGGTGACGTTCACGGGGAAGCTCAGGATCTGAGCGAACCCCCACTCCTCCAGGATCGCCTGAGCCGCCGTCGTCTCGGCTGAGCCCAAGCTGGGCCCTGTCGCGTCTTCCCCCGCCACGAGCAGGTATCGCGAGCGCAAGGCGGCCTGCATCCGCGCCACCGTCACCCAGGATGTCGGCACCGGCATCAATAGCCGCGCCAACGACTCCCTGCGGGCTGGGATATGAGCGGACGAAACGGACCGCCCGCGGCTGTCCGCCCAGACGGGCAAGGCCGCGAGCGCCCACAGCCCCACCCAGGCACGCGCGGCATCCACCGGCCCCAGGGGGGCCATGCCCGTCGCCGTGCGGGAATCCGGCTTGTTCTTGCCCGGTTCGTCCTCCACCGTGGTCCCGAGAAGGCCCGAGGTCACTGCCTCCACCGCTCGGCCAGCCACGGCCCTTCCCGTGGGGAGGAGTGAATGCGCGATGAACTCCATGCCCTTGTTCCTGGTGCGCATCTCCCAGGCGGCCGCGCCATGGTCGGGCCGGAACGATTTGCTCGTCCTGTGCCACCAGGCCCGCTCCCCCAAGCCCACCACGAGAGCCGAGTCGAGCCCGCGCAATGGCCGCGCCGCCTCTGTGCGATCGTGCAGCAGGTCGACCCACGCGTGCTCGGACGCCGGCATCTTGGTCCGGGCCGAGAACAACGATCCGGCCACTGCGTCCGTGGAGTACAGCCAGCCCCTCGGGTCTTGGACATGCCGGGTCGCATGCCGGTGGATGAGGCCGCCAAGGGCCGCGGCATCAAGCCCTGCCCCACACAACTGCGGTCGAGAGTCCGGCTCGTCGGTCCACCGCAGCCGCACGGCACCGGCTCCCAGTTCCTCCTCCACGACCATCGCGGCGCCGAGCAGCGCCGTATGGGACAGCAGCACGTCCCACGTGCCTGTCAGCGTCACGGGCTCAGTCGTGCGGGCCATGTTCATCGTCCTTCCTTGGAGATCGTCACGTCGGCGGCCCGCAGTACCGCCTCGAGCCAGGCCACAGCCCATAGCCCCCACGTCTGCTCCACGGACAGGACCAGTGCGTCCCAGACTCCGACGTCGAACAGTTCCTCCGCGGCCATGCGGACGTGAGGGGCTGCCTCCGGGTGGACAAGACTCTCCGCCCCCATCAGGAACGTGCCGCGCCCATGCCCGTGGCTCGTTCCCACCAGACGCACGGCCAGGGCATCCGCCCCGTCCGCATGCGCGCGGAGCATCGCGGCGGACAGTTGCTCGTGCCGCCAGCCAGCGGGGAGGAACCGTGACTGACGGAAAGGCAGGGCGCTCAGCAGACTCTTCGCCATCGGCTCGTCCGCGCCAGCCACACCCTGGGTCAGCCAGGCTTGGTAACGCTCGTCGCTCTTGCCGTCGTCGTGGTGTGCCCCCGCCACGGTCAACGTCCGCTTCAGACTCTCAGGCAGGCCGAGAACCTGGGCGAACTCGCCGGCCCGGTCTGCCACGTCCCTCTGGTGATCGGCGAGGGACACAGGGCTGCGCCCGGTTGTCGCAGACAGCTGGGCGTCGTCAGGATCGGCCGCGTCCAGCAGCTCGAACACCACCCATGCCGCCTGCTGCGGCGAGTCGGGAGCCCGGCCACCCACGTGGACCTTCACGTCGAATCGTGCGGCCAGGTCCGGGTCCGCCCACTGGCCGAGATAAGCGGTGAGCCACGCGGACTGTCCCCGGTCATCCAGCGCATCCAGCACGCTGGGGAGGGTCAGCGGAACGTCCGCCTCCTGCAGGCCCGCGCAGACCTCCAACAGGGAACATCGAAGGTAGTCCTGCACGCCAGGCGAGGCGACGCCGGTCATGAACACCACCCTGCGCCGACTGGCCTTCACCGGCTCGAGCGAGAGCATCGTTCCGTCCGGAGACCGCGGGTCGAGGACGTCGCCGACAGGCTCCCGGCCATCCTCGACCAGGACGTGATGATGTGTGGCAGCCCAGTCGTGGGGGACGCAGACGACATCTCCCGGGACGATCCCGTGACCCGAGGCATCCGGATCCACGAGCGTCCACTGGCGTCCACGACGGACGAACGCGGGCGTCGCCCGCCCGCGGCGGCCCCCGGCGAGCAGCAGGCGCAGCCGGGAGAGCGTGACCGGATAGGCCTCATGCGGCTGAGGTGGGGCAGTCGTCAGCAACGCCGCGGACTCCGCCTGGTCCAACCCTGACCAGTCCTCTCCAGCGTCTTCGCCGAGACGGGGAAGCCGGCGGCCCACGACGGCGACGTCCGTTTCCGCGTCTAGTGAGTCCCTCAGCCACAGCGTCAAGTCCGGTTCGACGGCCAGTGCCTCGGACGTGCGGCTGAACAGGGCCGCGCGCGCGGCTTCGATCTCACTGAGGACGGGCCTGGCCGGGGCGGTGGACGGGGCCGGGTGCTCCAGGAGAGCAGCGGGACTCACCCCCTTCGGATCCTCTGCGCGGTCCCGGAGCCACTCGAGCGCGTCGGTGATGTCCTGCACTTCGTAAGGAGCCGCCGTCTTGGCCGTGGGATCGGCGGACGGGCAGAGCACATGCACGGGCGCGGACTCCCGGGCCCCGGTGCGGTTGAGTCGCCCTGCCCGCTGCGCGAGCGCCGATCCCGACGCGATGTCCGTGATGAGGAACCCGAAGTCCAGGTCGAGGCCGACTTCGATCGCCTGGGTCGCCACGTAGACATCCGGGGTCCGGGATCGTTCGAGGGCCTGCTCCCAGCGGCGGCGCGGCCCCACGACGAGCGCGACATCCAGGCCGCCATTGAGACCGAGGAGGGCACGGTGCACGGCCAGGGCCGACGCGACGCGGTTCATGACGACCCCCACGGGGGTGTGTCCCGCCTGCACGGCGTCCGCCGCCATGCGGGCGATCTCCTGTGCTCCCTGCGTCGTTTCACGCGCTGTGCCCCCAACGAGCCAGGGGCCGTCCAGGTGCAGATGGACTGGCTTCGGACGGTCCAGACGGCGCAGGAGCGCCTCCCCCACGGCACCCGTGCGGATGTCCGAAAGCTCGATGCCAATAGAAGTCTGGGCCGGCGCGAGTCCCGCCGGAGTGGCCGTCGTCTCGACGACCTGCAGTACTGGCACGTGAGCGGCGAGAGGTGACTCACCGGCGAGCGACGCGACACGACGAGCCGTGGTGAGCAGCTGCCGGTTGAGATGGGCCTCGTCCAGGATCAGCACGGAGTCGTATGCGATCAGCCCCGCCTCGCGGGGACGCATTCCTGCGGTGGAGCCATAGCCCCGGAACAGGAGCCGGCTGCCGGCCATGTCCGGCGTCGCACAGATCACCTGGCAGGAGACCGGGTCGTCCTGCCATCCGCGCTCCGGTGCGATCCCGCCGCGGAGCGTTGTCACCGAGCCCGGTTGCCCGGCCGGCGAGATGCGCCTCAGGGCAGCTGCGACTCGGCTCAATGGCGCCTCACCCGGGACGTCCGTGATCTCGGCGAGCTGGTCGAACACACCCTCGGCCCGGGAGGCCATGTCGTCAACGAGCGCTCGGCGCCCCACCACGTGCCAGAGGCGACGAGGGGCCCGGGCCCCTTCCCACCCGGGTGCGTGGGTCATGGCCACCGCGAAGACGTGCACCTCCAAGACGCTCGATTTGCCAGCGCCCGTGGGCGCAACGACGGCGTCAGGCCAGCGTCCCGTCGTCACGACCTGCCTCAGCAGAGCACGCTGCCAGGCGTAGGGCTCACGGCCATGGTTCACGGCGGCGAAGAACTCGTCGAACTCATCGATGGCGACGGTCAAGGCCGCCTTGTCATTGACGTTCATGACCGCTCCTGGGGCGATCCGGGAATGTCCGTGGGCACCAGCAGTCCGCAGCCCAGATGACGGCTCTGACCGAGCGCGAGGATGGCCCGATCAGGCACGACGGTACTGAGAGTGAGCGTGAGGCGGAACGGCTCGATGGGGCTACGGCGGTCCGTACGGTGGACGTACGCCGTCGGCGTGAGCGTGCGGAACGCCCTGCCCCGAAGCTGCGCTCCGCTCTCCACGACCGCTGCGTGTCGAGCAACAGGGTCCTTCGTCGTGAACGCCGGTTCGAGGTCGCGGAGCACATTGCCCAGAGACCATGCGGCAGCCAGGTCGACGTCCCGGATCGGGGGCTTCGACTTGAGCCGTCGTTCTACGACCACGGCCGGCTGGGCGTCCCACGTCCGCACCGCACCCTCGGGCGGGGCCTTCCAGAATTGCGCCCCGTCATACACCTCGATCTCCTCGGGGGCGACGGTCAGCTGGTGCTCTGAGGTGACGACACGGCGGACGCCGGCCACGGCTGATGCCAGCATCCCCAGGGCGGGCCCGGGCATCCCTCGCGGCACGAGGACGAGGAATCGATCCCGTCCGTCCGAGAACGGCAGGGCCGGAAGGTCCCCCGGCACCAGGTGGAGTGCGACACGGTTGGCCGGTGGGGCGACGGACGGCGCATAACGGCCGGTGATCTCCGGCGGGGCGTCGGGTCCCAGGCGCGACACGAGCGCGCGGTGCAGGGCGACGCAGACACTCACGTACCGCTCTTCAGGGACAGTGGAGTTGGCCCCGATGACGGGGACCGCCAGCACCTGGGTCCAGGGAACGTCAGGTTCGTGTTGCTCGACCGACGCGAAGATCCCGCTCCGGAGGTGGTCGCGCGGCGGCAGGGCGGCATGCGGCACCGCCGACGTCGTGTGCTTGTCGCCGCTGGCCGAGGGCTTCCGCCCCAGCGTCGTTGCCGCGTGGGCACGGTCGAGCTCTGCCCTCCGTCCGGGATTCGGCATCGCCTGCCGCACCGCACCGGGGACCGCACGCAGACTTGCATTCCGGTCACGTCGATGCGTGGGCGCCGGAAGGCCCTCCCCCTCGTGCACCGTCAGACGTACGGGCGACGACGCCTCTCCGAGATGGGGCACGTCCGCGCAGAGTTGTTCCAGAGTTGAGCAGACCTGTGTGTCCGTCCCGCTGGGCCCGTCATCCCAGACCCACTGCACGGGGCCGCCGAGCGCAGTTCCGTCCGAGACAGGCCGGCCGGTCACTTTGTAGTTGGTCTTGCCGACCTCCTTGAGGAAGACCCCCTCCTTCCGGTACGCGAAGCGTCGCACGCCAGGTGCCACGGGCGTGTGACCAGGCAGGACCAACGCATCCGGCGGATGCTCCTCGAGCCAGTCCAGGGCGGCCAACGACTCTGCCGTGAACGGAGCCTCAGGATCCCCCGTCGAAAGAGTCCCCGCAGCGGCCGCCTGCACGAGGGCCGAGAAGAGCCTCGCGACATCAGGGAATCGCTCTGCGCCGCCGTCCGGCCCGTGGCCCGTGTAGACGCCCAGCGGGAAGTCCGCGCTGATGACGAGTCCGCCCACGGTCACACCTCGACGTCGTCGGTGCTGGCGGCGCCCAGGATCGCCGGGTCGCCCACCAGTTGGATGGTCTGCCCGTTCCACTCGACACCGGCGACCGACTTCGCATGCGCCAGCGCCGCTTCGAACACCTGGACGGCCACCTCGTCCGTGATGGGGGCGAGCGCCCGGGACTTGCCGTACCGGAGGTCGAGGGTCACGGTCGGCTCATCGGATTCGACCAGATGGCAGTTCGCACGCAGATGCAGCTCGCGGTCCGAGAGGGCCATGCCGAGCAGGGCGTAGGCCGCGAGCAGGGCGCGGCACGCCACGTCCTGCTCCGTCGTGCCGCCGAAGCGGAGCTGACGGAGCGCGGAAAAGGACAGGAGGCGTCGTCGCATGATGGAACGGCACGCGACACCGCCCAGTTCGCCGAGGACCGGCGGGATGTGGCCCAGGCCGAGCGTGGACATGGACGATCCGGTCTCCCCCTTCTTCTTGGCCTCGGCGAGCACCTTGTCCTGCAGTTTGGCGCTCAGTTCACCCGCCTGCGCCTTGACCAGTGCCTCGACGTCCTTGGCCGATGGCTTGACGCTCGCCGCGACGGGGTCCACACGGCCAGCTGCGCGCCGATTGGTCCGCGGCGCCCCGCCCTCCTGGTCCTGGTCGGCCAGAACGCCGATGGTCTCACCCGTCATGCAGGACTGGTAGCGGCCCTGATGCGACTTCCGAGTGGAGTCCCATGCGCCGAGGACCAAGGCCGTCGGTGCGGCGTCCAGCAGAGCCCGGGCGTCGAGCTTCGTGGCGTCCCGCAGTGCACGGTAGGCCTCGGTCTGCGTCACGGGAGCACCGTCAAGGGTGGCCGCCCGGATGTGTCCGTCGAACGCACGATGAGGCAGGGAGAGATCCGACTCGACAGCCTCTCCGTAACGCACCTCGATGGTCGGCACCTTGCGCAGCGCCTCTCCCTCCGGTGTCCCCTGATCCCGCCGAGCGGAGATGATGGCGTCCTCGTCCCGGTTGGAGACCGACTGCTTGCTGTCCACGACGACGGTCCACACCGGTCGCGGCTGACCGGCCTCGTCGAGTTCCATCCGACGCTCGTAGGCGTAGGTGGTCTCACCCCGGCCCTCGATCACCTTGGCCGGCGCGATCACCGCCCCGGGGCCGCCGGCGGGCCGGAGCGGGGTCTCCGACAAGAGTGAGGTGCTCCCCCCGGGAGCACACGCGGCGAGGAGGTCCTCGAGGGACAGGGTGTCGAAGTCAGACATGACGCGGCCTTTCGTCCTGGTCTCGGGGCCGCCCCATTCGCTCGGGCGCTGCCCCCGCTTAACGTGTCCGCCTCCCGCGCGAAGATCGAGTGGTCGGAAGCCTCGGTGAGGCATGACACAGATGCTGACAGAGCGGGCGCACAGGGTCAATAATGGAACCCTCTTAGCAAGTTCTCACTCGCATACTTACTATCAGCTAGTAGGGGTACATCCCCTGGCCCGCCTGCCCCGCGCGCCATGGGGACGCCTCCCCAGCACGCGCGTCCTCACGTAGGGTCGTCTTCGTCGCGCGGAGTCACCCACCCCCTTCGTTGAGGCTAGGTCTGTGCCTGAGAACTGCGCCCAGACGCACACCACGCGGGATCTCCGCGTCTTCGCTGAGCCGGCTCCGCGCGACACCGCCGGGCTCCATCAGGTGATTCCGCACAAGGCTGTGGAGCCTGCAGCCCCACCCCACAGACAAGGTGACGGTCGTGGTCGCTTCCGGTGTCCGGAGGCGACCACGACCGTCACCTTGTCTATCGCGGGGTACACGCCCCGCCTGACAGGCCTCACCTCACGGGGTGGGCATGCCGCCGGTCACCGGGATGGTCGCGCCCACCACATAGGAGGACTCCGGCGAGGCCAGGAACACGTAGGCCGGGGCCAGCTCGGTGGGCTGCCCGGCGCGGCCCAGCGGGGTGGACTGGCCGAACTCCGGCAGGTCCTCCGACTTCTGGCCGCCGGAGGGCTGCAGCGGGGTCCAGATCGGACCGGGCGCCACGGCGTTCACGCGGATGCCCTTCGGGGCCAGCTGCTGGCCCAGGGCCTTCGTGAAGGTGTTGATGGCGGCCTTCGTGGCGGAGTAGTCCACCAGCTGCTCCGGGGCCATGTAGGCGACCACGGAGGTGGTGTTGATGATCGTGGAGCCCGGCTTCAGGTGCGGCAGGGCGGCCTTGACCAGGCGGAACTGGGCCAGGATGTTGATGTCGAAGGTGGCCTCGAGCTGCTCGTCGTCGATGTCCTCGATCGAGTCCTGCGCCACCTGCTTGCCGCCGTTGTTCACCAGCACGTCCAGCCCGCCGAGCTTCTCGACCGCCTGGGCCACGAGGTCGGCGCAGAACGTCTTGTCGCGCAGGTCGCCGGGGATCCCAGCGGCGGTGCGCCCCTCCGCCTGCAGGACCTCGAGGACGTGCTGGGCGTCCTTCTCCTCCTCGGGCAGGTAGCTGATGACGACGTCGGCGCCCTCGCGCGCGAACGCGATCGCGGTGGCCGCGCCGATGCCGGAGTCACCGCCGGTGATGAGCGCCTTGCGGCCCTCGAGACGGCCGGTGCCGCGGTAGGACTTCTCACCCAGGTCGGCCTTCGGCGTCATCTCCGCGTCCAGGCCGGTGCCGGGCAACGACTGCTCCGGCGGGCTGATCACGGGGTAGCGCTTCGTGGGGTCCTGCAGGGTGAGCTGGTCGGTGGTGGTGGTGTTCGCGTCGTCGTGCGCCACGGGGTGCTCCTCATGGTCTCGGGGCGGCGCGCGGTCTGCGCGCCGTCCTCCGAGCGTAGGGAGCAGCCCCCCAGCAGAGCCACGGCTGACCGCCGGGTCACCGGACGTGCCCCACCCGCTCCCCTGGACGACGAGCCCTGCGATATGGCCCCTAAACCGGGCGGGTAGGGGCCATATCGCAGGGCTCGTCGCGGGGGGCGGGTGTCGCGGGGCGTCGGGGCCGGGGCCGGGCGTCACAGCCCGCCGTGCACGAACTCCCCACCCACGGCGGTGGCGACGACGTCGATCGCCGCGATCTGATCGCTCGGCACCGCGCGCGGGTCCTCGCTGAGCACCGTGAAGTCCGCGAGCTGGCCCGCGACGAGCCGTCCCTTGCGGCCGCCCCAGCCGGTCGCCTCCGCGGAGCCGACCGTGTAGGCGTGCAGGGCCTCGGCCACCGTGAGCCGCTCCGCGTCCGGGCCGTACTGCTCGCCGGTCTCGGTGCGGCGCAGCACGAAGTCCTGGATGACCTCCAGCGGGCGGCCGCCGGCCACGGGACGGTCCGAGCTGCCGGGCAGCACCAGGCCCGCGCGCAGCAGCCGCCCGGCCGGGTACGAGAGCGCGGCCCGCTCCGGCCCGATCCGCTCCCGCACCGACCCGCCGAACGCGCTGATGAAGTTCGGCTGGGTGGCCATCACGACCTCCAGCTCGGCCATGCGGGCCACCTGATCGTCGCGGACTACCCCGCCGTGCTCCACGCGGTGCGGCATCACGGGGCGCCCGAACCGGCCCCGCGCCTCGGCGATCACGTCGAGGGCGAAGTCAAGGGCGGCGTCGCCGATCGCGTGCAGGGCCAGCGCCCAGCCGGCGGCCGCCGCACCGAGGCACGCCCGGCGCATCTCCCCCGCGTCCTGCTGCAGGTAGCCGCGGCCGTGGCCGTGCCCGCAGTAGTCCTCGGTCATCGCGGCGGTCTGCCCGAGCATCGACCCGTCTGTGAACACCTTCGCCGGCCCGATCTGCAGCCACTCATCGCCCACCCCCGTGCGCACGCCGGCGTCGAGGGTGAGGTGCGTGCCGTCGTCGGGATGGCCGTCCACCGGGTGCAGCGCATCCAGGGTGACCATCGTCTGGAAGCGGGTGCGCAGCAGCCCCGCGTCCCGGGCGCGCTGATACGCGCCGAACTCGAGCGGGCTGTGCCCGATCCACCCACCGGCCACCCCCGCATCCGTCACCGAGGTGATGCCCTCGGCCGCGTACTCCTGCGAGGCCCGCGCCAGGCACGCGCCGATGTGCTCGTGGGACTCCGGCTGCAACAGCCGGGTCGCCAGGCTCATGGCGGTCTCCTCCAACAGACCGGTGGGCCGGCCCTCGGCGTCCGTGAGGATCCGCCCGCCCTCGGGCTGCTGCAGCACCTGCTCCCCCACACCGGCCAGGACCAGCACCGCCCCGGACACCGTGACGGCGTGGCCCGTGTTGTGGCGGATGAGCACAGGGCGCCCGGAGGCGGCGGCATCGAGGCTGTCGCGGTCCGGCTGGGGTCCGGTGAGGTGGCCGGGGTCGAAGCCGGTGCACGTCACCCAGGCGCCGGGGTCGAGCTCGGCGGCGCGGGCGCGGACCCGGCGGTGGACCTCCTCCGCGGTGCGCGCGCCCTCGAGGTCCACGTCCAGCCGGGACTGGCCGAACCAGACGCTGTGCGCGTGGGCGTCGTTGAACCCGGCGAGGACGGTGCGCCCCCGCGCGTCGAGGCGTTCGCGCGCCGTCAAGCCGTCCAGCTCCTCGTCCACCCCGACGACGACGCCCCGCCACACCCCCAGCCGCGAGGCCGACGGGCGGGCGGGGTCGCCGGTGATGAGGCGGGCGTTCTCCACGATCAGGTCGAGCTGCATGGGGGCGGGTCTCCTGGGGCGGGGCGGGCGGGCGAGGCGCGGGTGGGCGGCCTCGTCCGCGAGCGTAGCCGGGACGCGGGTCAGGGTGAGGTCTCGGCGGCGCTCACTTTCAGGGCCGAATACGACTCTCCCGGGCCCCAGAGCCCCCGGGAGAGTCGTATTCGGCCCACAAAGTGCGGAGGGCGCGGGTCAGGCGGTCGGCCCGCCGCCCGCGGCGGTCATCGCGCGTTCCAGGTCGGCCAGCAGCTCGGCGGTGGGCTCCACGCCCACGGACAGACGCACGAAACCGTCCGGGACGTCGTCGCCCCAGCGGGCGCGGCGCTCGGCCGCCGTGTGCGTGCCGCCGAAGCTGGTCTGCGGCACCACGTACTGCGCCGCGGCGATGAACCGCTCGGCCGCCGCCGCGTCCGCGAACCGCAGCCCGACGAGGCCGCCCGCCGCCGTCATCTGACGCGCCACGACCTCCGCGTCCGGGTGGTCCGCCAGCCCCGGGTAGACCACGGCGCGCACCGCCGGGTGGCCCGCGGCCAGCTCCGCGACCGCCTGCGCCGAGGCGCACATCCGGGCGAAGCGGACCTCGAGGGTCTCGAGACCGCGGTGGATGAGCCAGGCCTCGTGGGTGCCCAGGATCCCGCCGGCCAGGGTCCGCCAGCCGCGCACCCGCGCCATCACCTGCGGGTCCCGGCTGGCCACGTGCCCGCCGAGGGCGTCCGTGTGCCCGTTGACGGCCTTCGTGTCCGAGGCCACGACCACGTCCGCCCCCAGCTCCAGCGGGCGCTGCCCCAGGGGGGTCAGCAGCGTGTTGTCCACCACCACGAGGGCCCCCGCGCCGTCCCGGCGGCCGTTCGCGTGGGCGCGGGCGGCGACGTCCGCCAGGTCCGCCACGCGCAGCCCCGGGTTGGAGGGGGTCTCCACGAGCACCAGGTCGTAGCCGCTCAGGTCCGCATGGGCGAGCCCCTGGGTGGCGACCAGGTCCACGTGCACGCCTCGGGGCGTGAGGTGCTCGGCGGCGAGGGCGCGGGTGGGCCCGTAGCCGTCCGCGGGCAGGAGGGCGCGGTCCCCCGGGTGCAGCAGGGGCAGCAGGACGGCGGCGATCGCGGCCATGCCGGAGGGGACCACGGCGACGTCGGCGTCCTCCAGCGCGCCCAGGGCGGCCTCGAGCGCGGACCAGGTGGGCGTGGCCCAGCGCGCGTACTGGAAAGGCACGTCCGCGCCGGGGGCGGTGGGGGCGCCGTCCGGGTCCGCGCCGGGCAGGTGGAACGCGCTCGCGTGGACCAGCGGCGGGGAGATGGACTCCCCCGGGGCCATCCCGTGGGCGCGGTGGTGCAGGACGGTGCCGAAGGCGGGCGGCGGCGGGGCGGCGGACATGGCCCCGAGCGTAGTCCCGACCCCGGACGCGGCAGCGCGCCCCCTCCCTAGACTGGCGGACATGACCTCCGGCCCTCCCTCCCCCGCCCTGCCCGCCGGGCCCGCCGCCCACCTGCGCGGCGAGCACCTGACCGTCTCGCTCGGCGGGCACCGCGTGCTCACGGACGCCACGGTGCGGATCAACGCCGGCTCGCGGCTCGGGATCGTGGGTGAGAACGGGCGCGGCAAGACCACGCTGCTCCACGTGCTCACGGGCCGGATCACGCCCGACGTCGGCCGCGTGACGCGGGCGGGCACGCTCGCGTTCGTCCCGCAGGCGCTGCGGGCGCGGGCCGACGGGCGCTCCCGCACGGTGGGCGACCTGGTCCGCGACGCCCTCACGGGCCCGCACGCCGCACTCGAGGCCCTGGACGCCGCCGCGGCCGCCCTGGCCGAGGCCCCCGACGACGCCGGCGCCGGACACCGGTACTCCACCGCGCTGGAGCGGGCCCACCTCTACGACGCCTGGGACGCCGGCCGGCGCGTGGACATGGACCTCGAGGGGCTGCACGCGTGCACGGACCGCGAGCGCCCCCTCACATCGCTCTCGGTCGGCCAGCGCCACCGGGTGCGCCTGGCCGTCACCCTCGGCTCCCGGCCGGACCTGCTGCTGCTGGACGAGCCGACCAACCACCTGGACGACGTCGCCCTGGACTTCCTCACCCGCCGGCTGGTGGAGCACCCGGGCGGGGTCGCCGTCGTCAGCCACGACCGCGCCCTGCTGCGCGCCGTGTGCACCGACATCGTGGACCTGGATCCCAGCCAGGACGGGCGGCCGCGGCGGTACTCCGGCGGGTACGCCGGCTGGGCGAAGGGGCGCCGCCGCGCCCGGGCCGCCTGGGAGCAGGAGTACGCCGAGCAGAACGCCGAGCGCGAGCGGCTGGAGCTGGCCGTGGAGGACGCGCGGGAGCAGATGCAGGGCTCGTGGCGGCCCCCGAAGGGCACCGGCAAGCACCAGCGCTCGAGCCGGTCGGCGGGGATCGTGCAGATGTTCAACCGGCGCTTCGACGAGCTGGAGGCGCACCGGATCACCGTGCCCGAGCCGCCCCTGCGCCTGGACTGGCCGTTCGCGGACATGCCCGACGGCGACCCGCGGGACGGCGCGGACGCGGCGGCGGGCACGGCGGGCGGGCCGGGCACGGCGGGCGACGACGTCCTGCTCACCGCGGACGCCGTGCGCGTGGCCGGGCGGCTCGAGCAGCCGATGGGCGCGGCCCTCGTGCCGGGCGGCCGCGTGCTGGTGACGGGCCCGAACGGGGCCGGGAAGTCCACGCTGCTGCGCGTGCTCGCCGGGGACCTGGAGCCCACGAGCGGCTTGGTGACCGTGGGCGCCGACGTGCGCGTGCGCCTCGTGGCGCAGGAGACCCCCGCGTGGGACGAGGAGCGCACCGCCGCCGCCGTGTTCGAGGAGCACGTGCGCCGCGTCGGCGCGGACGAGGCCGGCGTCGACGACCTGGGCCGTCCCCTGCCGGCCCCCACGCTGCCCTCGCTCGGGCTGCTCACCGCCGAGGCCGCGGACACCCCGGTCGGACGCCTGTCCCAGGGGCAGCAGGCCCGTCTGCACCTGGCGATGGTGCTCATCGAGCGCCCCCACGTGCTGCTGCTGGACGAGCCGACGAACCACCTCTCCCCCGCGCTCGTGGACGAGATGACCGAGGCCCTGCAGGTCACGGAGCAGGCCGTCGTCGTGGTGACCCACGACCGGCAGATGCTCGCCGACCTCGCCGACTGGCCGCGCGTCGAGCTGCGGACCGACGCCGCGGCGGTGTGAGGCGGGCGGGGCCCCTGGCCACAGGCCCGGCCCGGCGGTCCGCCCTCAGAGGTGCGCCCGGCACAGCCGCCGCAGCGCCACGCGGGCCGGCAGTCGGTAGGCCAGGGCGACGACGGCGGGCCCGTGGACCGTCAGCCCCGCCCGGGTGCCGCGGGGGGTGGCGGTGAGGTCGTGCGTCATGGAGACCGCCGTCCCGGCCACCCGCACCGTCCACCGCCAGGTGCGGGCGTCGTCGTCGACCTCCTCGACCACGAACGGGACGCGCAGCCCCAGGGGCGCGTGGACCACGCCGCGAAGCCCGGCCCGCAGCCGGCGCTGTGGCGCCTCCACGGCGCGGATCTGCGGAGCCCACCGCGGCCACAGGCGCAGGTCGGCGTAGCGGGCCCAGGCCACGTCCACGGCGGCGGGCCCGGTCGTCGTCACGCGGCGGAACTGTCGGGGGCGGCGCGCGCGCCTCGCGCCGGCGGGGGTGCGGGTCCAGGGGGTCCGGATCATGGTGCCGAGCGTAGGGTCCGGACCGCCGGCCGGGACACGCCCGCCGGCCCGAGCGGCTCGGCCAGTGCACCGGGGGCGGCGTCGCGCTCCGGCAGGATGGGCGCATGACCCTCCCCACCCCCTCCGGCCGCTGGACGACGACGGCGCGGCCTGCCTTCGCCGTCGCCGCGGCCCTGTCCCTGGGCGGCAACCTGCTCTCACTGTGGATCGGCTCGTGGAAGTCCTCGGACCTGCCGGCCGACGCGGGCTACGCGGGCGTGCTCGAGGGCGGCTGGGAGCACATGCTCAACCAGCCCACGTACTTCACGTTCCTCTCGAACTTCCTGGTGGGGCTGACGTCCCTGCTGCTGGCGCTGCGCCTGCACCGGCCGGGCACGCTGTTCCGGGTGCTGCGGGTGACGGGGGTGGTGTGCATCGTGATCACGGGCGTGGTGTTCAACGTGCTGCTGCGGGACGCCGACCCGATGACCGCCGTCGAGCGGTTCAACGACACCCTGCAGCACATCGTCACGCCGATCCTCACCCCGGTGCTGTGGGCGGTCTTCGGGCCGCGGCGGCAGATCACGTGGCGGGTGGTGTGGTTGTCCACGCTCATCCCGCTCGCCTGGCTGGCGTTCACGCTGCTGCGCGGGCCGTGGCTGGACTGGTACCCGTACACGATCCTGGACGTCCCGCGGCTGGGCTACGACGGCGTCGCCGTCTACGTGGTGGCGATCCTCGTGTTCTTCGTGGCGGTCGCCGCCCTGCTGCGGGTGGCCGACGGCCTGCTGGCGCGGGCCGGCGTCGGGGTGGGGGCGGGCGCCGAGGCGGAGGCCCGGGTGGAGGCCCGTCCCTCCCCCTGACCCCGCCTCAGTCCGACGCCGCGCGGCCCACCTGCACCGCCCACGCGCGGACGAGCGCCTCGGCGACCTCCGGCTGGTCCAGGTGCACGTTGTGGCCGGCGGCGTCGAGCGCCGCGTAGGTGGCGCGCGGGTAATGCTCCAGGAGCGCGGCCTGGTCCCGGTAGCCGACGAGGTGGTCCTCCCGGCCGGTGAGGATCAGGGCGGGCCCCTCGAACGGCGGCGCGGCCTCCTCCGGCACGGCGTCCAGGACGTAGCGCGCGGACAGGCGCTTCAGCGCCTCCTCGTCCACGGCGCGGACGCCCGGCAGCGCGTGCTCGCGGAACCGCTCCCACGTGTCCCGCGTCAGCCGCGGGGACATCTCGAGGAACGGGGCGGCGTCGTCGGGGTCGAGGGTAGACATGAAGGCGTCGTCGCGCTCGCGCACCACCAGGTCGGTGCGGGTGCGCCGGTCCTCGTCCGGGTCGACGACGGGCGCGAGCAGCCCCAGCCCCAACACCTGCGCGCCGAACTCGGCCGCCACGTGCCGGGCGAGCAGGCCGCCGAGGGAGTTGCCGAGCACCGCGAACGGCCGCTCGCCGACCTCCGCGCGGATCCAGTCCACGAGCCAGGCGGCGAGCTCGGGGAGGCCGCCGTCGTCCTGGAGGGCCGAGGTCCGGCCGAAGCCCGGCAGGTCCACGTAGATCCGCTCGACCTCCCCGGCCTCGGCGAGGGCGTCGTCGAGCGGCAGCAGCAGCCGGTGGTCCACGCTGTTGCCGTGCACCGCGATCAGCGGGACGCCGGAGCCGCGGCGGACGACGTGGGGGTTCTCGGGGGTGTGCTCGGATGTGTGCTCGGTCATGGGTCCGAGCGTAGGGCTGAGCGCGCGGTGCCGCCCTCTCCCCGCCGCCCTCTCCTCGCCACCCTCTCCCCGCTGCCCCCTCCCCACCGCTTTGCGGGCCGAATGCGACGCTCCCGTGCCCGATTCAGGGGCTCATCCGTCGGATTCGGCCCACAAAGTGCTCGGCCGGGCCGCCCGGTGCCGGCCGGTCACCAGAGCAGCTGGTCCCCGCGGATCTGCGTCTGGAGTCCGTCGATGCGCCCGAGCACGGAGACCTGCAGCAGGGCCGGCCAGGCGTGCACCACGAGCCCCAGGGCCACCGCGACCACGCCCCAGACCAAATGCCCGACGGCCGCCAGCGCCACGCCCGCCACCGCGTGCAGACCCGCGGAGGCGGCGTGGCTGACGAGGGAGCCCACGGCGGCGGTGCGGATGCGCCGCAGGTCGGCCCGGCCGGTGATGCGGCGGCTGATGGCCGCGTTCCAGCCGACGGCGCCCAGCTGCCGGGAGAGCCAGTCGGTGCGGACCCGGCGGGCGAGATCGCGCCAGCGCGTGTCCCGCCTCCACGGCCGGTCCACGAGCTGCCGCGAGGGCTCCCCGTAGAACGGGCCGAACCCGAAGGTCCCCACCGTGAGCACGCCGACGAACAGCCCCGGCGCCGTCGGCGCCATCAGCACGAAGGCGGACATCAGGGCGGCGACGGTGAGGGCCAGACCGGCGAGCGAGCGGGGAGTCATCACCGCGGACGCTAGCGCACCGGGCCCGCACCCCGGGCGATCCCCTCGAGCCGCCGCACGTGCGCGGCCCACCGCTCGGCGTCCCAGCCGGGCAGGTTGTCCCCGGGGCCGCGCAGGCCGGCCTGCCCGTCGATCCCCTCGCGCAGGATGTCGGCGTGGCCGGCATGGCGGGCCGCGTCGAGGGCCACGTGGGAGAGGATCTGCGCCAGAGTCACCTCGGCCAGGTGCGCGGGCCACCAGGGGACCCGCCCCCGCGCGTCGAGGACGAGGGCCTCGATGGTCGCGTCCGCGTGCGCGAAGCATCGCCGCGCGTAGTCGAGGACGTCCTCGAGGGTCTCGTCCTCGGCGGCGAACAGGTCCGCGCCGTCCTCCTCGCCCACCCCCGGCGCGTCCCAGGGCAGGGGGATGCCGGCGGGGCGGCCGAAGACCTCGCCGAAGTACTCGAGCTCGCACGTGGCCGCGTGCTTGAGCAGGCCCAGCAGGTTGGTGCCGGTGGGGGTGCGGGGCAGGCGGACCTCCCGCTCGGGCAGGCCGTCCAGCTTCGCGAAGAGGGCGTCGCGCTGCCGGCGCAGCCCCTGATGGAGGATCTCCTTGTGGTCCATGGGGTGAGCCTGCCGGGATTCAGGCCGCGCGGACGGCCCTGGCCCGTGGCCCGACGTCGTCGCGGACGTCCGGCGCCCCGGGCCGCCGTCGTCGGTCCTCAGCCCTCCCGGCGCGGGACCACGGTGATGGCCCGGGTGTCCGGGGCGGTGTCCGCGACGTGGTCCATGGCCTCGTCCACGTCCCCGGTGCGCTCGTAGGCGGCGTGGATCTGTTCCCACAGGTGGGCGTTGCGGACGCCGATGGCGGCCGGGTCCAGGACGGGGTCCTGGCCGGCGCGGCGCTGGCGGTCGTAGTCCTTGAGCAGGCGGATGGCCACGGGGCTCAGGAGCACGAGCGCGAGGATGTTCACCCACGTGTAGAGGCCGACGCCGAAGTCGGCGAACGCCCACACGAGGGCCGAGCTCTGCACGGACCCGAACACCATGGAGCCGGCCAGCATCAGCCGGGCGATCGCGATGACCGCGCGCTGCGCCGTCTTGTTCGGGATGAGGTAGGCGACATTCGTCTCCGCGTAGAACGCGAAGGAGAGCAGGGTGGTGAAGGAGAACAGGAAGACGGCGATCGCCACGAAGGACGGTCCGAAGGCGGGCAGTGCCTCGTCGATGGCGATCTGGACCCATGCCGGGCCCTCCTCGACGCCGGGCACGTGCTCCGCGAGGAGGCTCTCCTCGTCCGGGCCCAGCACGTTGAAGCTGTTCGTGGCGAGGATCATCAGGCCGGTCATGGTGCAGACGAACAGGGTGTCCACGTAGGCGGAGAACGCCTGGGCCAGGCCCTGCTTCACGGGGTGGGAGACGTGGGCGGCCGCCGAGGCCTGGGCGCCCGAACCGGTGCCGATCTCGGTGGAGTACACGGCACGGCGCACGCCCCACGCGACGGCGGCGCCGAGGATGCCGCCGTAGACCGAGTGCAGGCCCAGCGCGCTGGAGAAGATCAGCCCGAACATCGCGGGGACCTGCTGCCACATGAGTCCGACGACGAGCAGCCCCACCAGGATGTACGCGCCGGCCATGAACGGGACCACGAGGCCCACCGTGCGGCCCAGGCGGTGCATGCCACCGAACACGATCGCGCAGAACAGCACGGCCATCCCGAGACCCACCCACAGCGGGTTCCAGCCCCACGCCTCGGTCGTGGCGGCGGTGACGGCGTTGGCCTGGATCTGCGGGCCGGTGAAGACCGTCGCGAACACGGTGGCCGCGGCGTACGCGACCGCCAGCCACCGCCAGTTCCGGCCGAGCCCCTCGAGGATGTAGTACGCGGGCCCGCCGCGGTACTCGCCGCGGACCTTGTGCTTGTAGAGCTGCGCCAGCGAGCTCTCCACGAGCGCCACGGGGGCGCCGAGGATCGCCGTCACCCACATCCAGAACAGCGCGCCCGGGCCGCCCAGGTAGATCGCGGCCGCGACGCCCGCGATGTTGCCGACACCGATGCGCCCGCCCAGGGCCATGGCGAACGACTGGAACGAGCTGATCCCCGCCGACGACGATCCTCCCCTGACCAGCTGGCCCACCATGTCCCTGAGCAGCCGCACCTGGGGAGCCGCCATGCGGATCGTGAAGTACAGGCCTAGGGCGAGGAGCCCGACGACCATGGGCAGGCTCCACATGATCGAGTTGGCGGCGGTGACGAACTGCTCCATGGCTTCTTCCCAGGTCGCAGACAGGATCCGTGCACTCCATCACATTCGGGCCACCCCGGGCACCCCTGAGCCCCCGGGGGGTCTGTGTGAGACCGGCAGGGTCGGCCGGCCAGACACGCCGTGCCGCCCCCGCACCGGCTCACCCCTGCCCCGCTCCCGCCTCCTCCCGCACCGTCACCGCCAACTCGACGTGTCCGGCCTCCGGGTCCACGAGGATCTGGCGGATCTCCGGCGCGGCGCCGGCGTCGTCCACGTCGAACGCGTCCATGAGTCCCAGCAGATCCGGATGGGGCAGCGCGCCGCCGGGGGCGTCGTCGAGGAGGTCGACGTCGCCCGCATCGGCCCGCACGTCCACGTACCGCTCCACACGGCGTGGCAGTGTCCCGGTCACCACCTCGTGCCCGTCGACCCTGAGGCCCGCGGGAGCCGGACCGCTCAGCGGGACCGCCAGGACGGTCTCCACGACGTCGGCGGCGCCCGGCACCGGACGCAGCGCCGTCCACAGCGGCCCGGCCGGTGCCGGCCCCGCCTCCGCGAGCGCCTGGAACAGCATCGCGAAGGCGGCGTTCGCGCGCTCGGTGGTCCCCTCCTCACCGGCCTCGTCCAGGGCCACCCGCTGCACGACGCCGGCCCACGGCGTCGGCCCGACCGTGCGTTCCGCCACGGGGCCGGGACGGGCGGGGCCGCCGTCGTCGTCGGGATCCGGGGCCGCGTAGACACCGGCGGCCGCGAGCGCGAGCGCGCGGTCCTCGAGGTCGCGGCGGCGTCGCAGCTCGGCCGCGTGTGTCTCGAGCCGCGCCGGCAGGGAGGCGGGGTCCGCGAGGACGGACCGGACGTCGTCGACCGTGAGGCCGGCCGCCCGCAGGACGCGGATCTGTGCGGCCGTCCGGATCTGGGCGGGCGCGTAGCGGCGGTAGCCGGAGTGGGCGTCGACGTCGGCGGGGGCGAGGAGGCCGCGCTCGTCGTAGAAGCGCAGCGCCTTCGCGCTCAGTCCGGTGGCGAGGGCGAACTCGCCGACGGTCATCAAGGGGCTCATGGGGCGACCTTTCTCTCAGGTGATCCCAGCGTGGGCGTTCCCCCAAGGGGAGGGTCAAGCGTCGCCCACGGCGCCCCCGCGCGTCGTCCCCGGCACAGTCCTCCGACTGTTACCCCGCACGTCCTGCCCGGCGCGCGGGCCCGGCCGCACCCTGTCTCATGGCAGGCATGATCATCACCGGACTCCTCCTCGGCCTCGTCCTGGGCTTCGTGTTCCAGCGTGGACGCTTCTGCGTCACGGGCGCCTTCCGTGACCTGTTCACCATCCGGTCCACCCGATGGCTCACCGCGTTCATGGTGATCGTGGCCGTCCAGTCGGTGGGCGTGTTCGCCCTCGACGCCCTGGGCGTGATCACCCTGGAGGCGGAGACGTTCCCGTGGCTGGGCACGATCATCGGCGGCCTGATCTTCGGCTTCTCGATCGTGCTCGCGGGCGGCTGCGCCACCGGCACGTACTACCGCGCGGGCGAGGGCCTCGTGGGCTCGTGGTTCGCACTGATCTTCTACATCGTGGGCGCCACCGCGTTCCGCAAGGGACCGCTGGCCGGCACCACCGAGGCCGTCCGCTCCGTGGAGACGCAGACGGGCTCGTTCCAGCAGCTCACGGGACTGTCCCCGTGGGTGTTCGTGGCGCTGCTCGTGGCCGGCGTCGGCCTGGCCGTGCGTCATCACCTGCGTCGCGAGGCGGCCATGACCCGCTTCCGCCTGCCCGCTGCCAAGACCGGCCTCGCGCACGTGCTCACCGAGAAGGCGTGGCACCCGTTCGTCACCGCGGCGATCATCGGCGTGCTGGCGATCCTCGCGTGGCCGCTCTCCTGGGCGACCGGCCGTGAGTCCGGCCTGGGCATCACCGGCCCGTCCGCGAACATCGGCGCGTTCCTCGGCACGGGCGAACTCGAGCTCGTGGACTGGGGCGTGCTGATGGTGACGGGCCTGCTGATCGGCTCGTTCATCGCCGCGAAGGCCTCCGGCGAGTTCCGCGTCCGCGTGCCCGACGCGCAGACCACCGTCCGCTCGATCATCGGCGGCCTCGGCATGGGCTGGGGCGCGGCGTGGGCCGGCGGCTGCACCATCGGCAACGCGATGGTGAACACCGCGACCTTCAGCTTCCAGGGCTGGACCGCGCTCGTGTTCATGGTGCTCGGCACCGGCCTGGCGGCCAAGCTCTTCATCCTCAACCACCGCGGCAAGGGCACGACGCCGGTCCCCGCCCCCGGCTCCGGCCTCGCCTCGGCCGAGGGCGCGGCGGCGAACGCCGGGACGGCCCGCCCCGTGAAGCTCACGCCGATCGGCTGAGCCGGCCCGCCCGCGCACGACCTCTGACCACCGACACCAAGGAGAGAACACCATGGCGAAGCACCTGCTCGAGACCGACGGCCAGGTCTGCCCCTTCCCGCTCGTGGAGGCCAACCAGGCGATGCAGCAGATCCCCTCCGGGGACGAGCTCGTGATCGACTTCGACTGCACCCAGGCCACCGACTCCCTGCCCCGCTGGGCCGCGGAGAACGGCCACGAGGTCACCGACTTCGTGAAGCGCGGCGCCGCAGAGTGGACGATCACCGTGAAGAAGGGCTGAGGGGCGGCGGAGCCTCTCGGCACCTCCGCCCGCCGCGGAGGGCCTCAGACCTCCAGCAGCACCTTGATCTCGCGGCGCTCGTCCATGGCCCGATACGCCTCGGCGGCGTCGTCGAGCGGCATGCGCGCGGTGAACACGCGGCCGGGCTGGATCTCCCCGGACTGGATGCGCTCGATCAGCTCGGGCAGGAAGCGGCGGACGGGCGCGGGCCCGCCCTCGAGGTGGATCTCACGGCCGAAGAGATCGGAGCCGTCGAGGGTCTGGTCGTGGGAGACGCCCACAAACCCGACGTACCCGCCGGGGCGCACCGAGGCCAGGGCCTGGTCCATGGAGCCCTGCGTGCCGACGGCCTCGCACACCCCGTGCGCTCCGTAGCCGCCGGTGAGCTCGCGCACCTGGGCGGCGCCCTCCTCGCCACGCTCGGCGATCACGACGTCCGCGCCGAACTCCCGGGCGAGCGCGGCCCGATCCTCATGGCGGGAGAACACGATGACCTTCTCCGCGCCGAGGGTCTTGGCGGCCAGGACGGCGCACAGGCCGACGGCGCCGTCGCCGACCACGGCGATGGTCTTGCCGGGGCCGGCCTGCGCGGCGACGGCGGCGTACCAGCCGGTGCCGAGCACATCCGAGGCGGCGAGGTAGTCGGCCAGGCGGTCCGGGTCCGAGGGCTCACCCCCGGGCACCTTCACGAGGGAGCCGTCCGCGAGCTCGACACGCATGTACTGCGCCTGGCTGCCCGTGTACTCGCCGGCGTTGACGCAGCGGGACTGGTAGCCGGCCTGGCAGATCTCGCACGTGTTGTCCGAGAGCATGAACGAGCCGATCACGAAGTCGCCGACCTCGAGGGTGGCGACGTCCTCGCCCTTCTCCACGATCGTGCCGACGTACTCGTGGCCCATGCGCCGGTGGTCGACGTCGTTGTGACCGCGGTAGGGCCACAGGTCCGAGCCGCACACGCACGCGGCGGCCAGCTTCAGGACGACGTCCGTGGGCTGAGCGACGCGCGGGGTGTCCACCTCCTCCACGACGACGTCGCCCGGCGCGCGCATGACGACGGCCTTCATCGTCTCGGGGATGGCAGGGGTGGCGGGGGTCTGTGCGGTCATGGTCTGTCCTCCGGTCTGGCCCGGCGGTCCGGGCGGCGGTGTGCGGGGACCAGTCTTGCGCCCCTGAGCCGTGGAGACGACACATCGACGTCGCAGGCGGGGCCGGTGGATGACCGCGCGCCAGCGACATCACCGCCGGGCAGAACCGCGGTGATGTCGCTGGCGTGAGGTCCGCCGACACACCCCGCTCGGCTCACAGCGAACGAGCACCGCCGGGCGTTACACTGTGGTTCCCATCACATCCGACTCCCCTCGGAGGCCCGTCGTGACCCTCACCCTGTCCGCCCGCCTCGAGCGCACCGCCGCCGAGCATCCGCACTCCACCGCCCTGATCCTCGGCGAGAACCGCATGACGTATGCGGAGCTCCAGGACCAGTCCCAGCGCCTGGCCGGGCTCATGCGGCAGGAGGGCATCGGCCCCGGGGACCGCGTGGCGCTCATGGTGCCGAACATCCCGGCGTTCCCGGTGGTGTTCTTCGCGGCCCTGCAGCTGGGCGCCGTCGTCGTCCCGATGAACCCGCTGTTCAAGCGCCGCGAGATCGAGTACTACCTGGAGGACTCGGGCGCGTCGATGCTGTGGTCCGTGCCGTCCGAGGAAGCCGTGGAGGGCGCCCGCGAGCGCGGTGTGCCGCTGCGCACCCTCGGCGAGGACGGCCTCGCCCCGCACCTCGCGGAGAGCCCCGGCCCGGTGACCGAGACCGTCGAGCGGGACCTCGAGGACGACGCCGTCATCCTCTACACCTCCGGCACCACCGGCCGCCCCAAGGGCGCCCAGCTGACCCACCGGAACATGGGCACCAACGCGGACACCGCGGCGGAGACGCTGATCCAGCTCCAGCACGGGGAGACCGTGCTCGGCTGCCTGCCGCTGTTCCACGTCTTCGGCCTCACGTGCGCGCTCATGGCGCCCGTGACGACGGGCGCCAGCCTGGCGTTGATCCCCCGCTTCGATCCCGCCGTGGCCGCGCAGACCGTCCGGGAGTGCGCGGTGGACGTGTTCATCGGCGTGCCCACCATGTACGGGGCCGTGCTGGCCGCGGCCAAGGACCATCCGGAGGACCTGGCCAGCCTGCGCCTGGGCGTCTCCGGCGGATCCGCCATGCCCGTGGAGCTGCTGCGCCGCTTCGAGGCCACCTTCGACTGCGAGATCCTGGAGGGCTACGGCCTGTCCGAGACCTCCCCGGTGGCGTGCTTCAACCACCCGGGCGAGGAGCACCATCCGGGCTCGATCGGACGCGCCGTCCGAGGGTGCGAGATGCAGCTGGTGACGCCGGACGGGGCCGTCGTGCCCGAGGGCGATGAGGAGACCCTGGGCGAGGTGTGGATCCGCGGGGAGAACGTGATGAAGGGCTACTGGGGCAAGCCGGAGGCCACCGCCCAGGCCATCACCGAGGACGGCTCGTTCCGCTCCGGCGACCTCGCCCGGCGCGATGCCGCGGGCAACTACTACATCGTGGACCGCACGAAGGACATGATCCTGCGCGGCGGGCTCAACGTGTACCCGCGCGAGATCGAGGAGGTGCTCTACGAGCACCCGGCCGTCGCGGAGGCCGCCGTGGTGGGGGTGCCCCACCCGGAGCTCGGCCAGGAGGTCGCCGCGCACGTGGTGCTCGCCCCCGGTGCGCACGCCACGGAGGAGGAGCTGATCCAGCACGTGAAGTCCCAGGTGGCGCCCTACAAGTACCCGCGCACCGTGACCGTGCGGGACGGGCTGCCCAAGACCGCCACCGGCAAGATCCTCAAGCGGGAACTGACGCCGACGGAGTGATCTCGGGATGACCGCCCGGGCCCTCGTGTGGGCCGAGGTGCTTGCGGAGGCGGGCGCCGCGGTCGCCCCGGACCCGGTGCGTGGCATCCCGTTCGACGAGGCCGGGCGCGCAGACCTGGCGGTCCCCGTGGACCGGGCGCTGCGGGTGGCGCCGCCGGCCGACGTCGACGGCGCCTCCCCCTGGTGGCTGCTGGAGACGGACGTGCCCCAGGACGACGACGGCGGCGTCCTGCCGGTGATCCGGGTGGCGGTCGGGGCCCCGGGGCAGGTGCACGCGGTGCTCCCGGACTGCGGATGCGACGCCTGCGACCCCGGGTCGGATGAGCTGCTCGAGGCCGTGGACCAGGCGGTCGTGCGCGCGGTCGGGACGGGGGTGAGCCTGCGGGGCCGTCATGGGCTGCGGCGCCGGGACTGGCACGTGCACTGGCGCGAGGACGGCACGGCCGAGGGGCTGGGCCGGGTCCCGGGATGGCCGTTCGAGGCGCTCACGGACGCCTGCCGGGACCTGGCCGCCGGCGGCCGTCCGAGGCTGCCGCGTGGGACCGAGGCGACCGTGCGGGCGGGGTGGCTCCCGGAGGCGTGAGGGGGCGGCGGTGGCCGGGTGCCGCCGCTCAGAACAGTGCCGCCACCCCCCGAGCGGCGAGCGGGATGAGCCGCACGGCCCGCACCACGGTGAACGCAGTGACCACCGAGACGAGCACCCACTCCCGCCAGGACCCGGTCCGGCCGAGCAAGGGGAGCCGGAACCGTCCGGAGGACTGCCACCACCACAGGCGAGTGGGGGGCTCCGGACTGAGCGGCCAGAGCAGGGCCACCCCGTTGTTGGTGAGGGCGTCGCCGAGGATGTGCACGCTCACGCCGACGGCCACGGAGGCGGGGATCCACCACAGCCCGTCGCTGAGGACGGTCGCCGACACCGCGACCAGGATGCCGAGCGCCCACGCGGCCCTCCATCCCCGGTTCGGGAGCAGTCGGAGGGCCTTGGCAGCCACGGCCGCCAGGAACGCGGCGATGACCCCCTGCCCCGGCGTGTAGACGTGCCCCGCGATCGGCACCTGGATGGAGGCGGCCGCCGTCGCGATGGCGGTGAACGCCGCGACCCCCACCAGCGAGTGTGTGCCGCGCCGATGCCCGCCGGCCACGTGGCGGATGCCGCGACTCAGCCACTCGGTCAGGGGCGGCAGGGCGTGGACGACGGTGGCGCGGGGGTGGTCCCAGTCGCTGATCATGGCCGCGCCGGCGGTGGTCACGGCGCCGAGCAGCTGGAGTTCGGCGGGCAGGTGCAGCACGGCGATCGGCGACTGCCAGTGCGTGAGCGCCAGCCAGGCCGCGGCGCCGGTGGCCGCGTGGGACGGGCCCATCATGGGTGGGGTCCTCTCGTTCGCAGGACCGGGCCGCGTCACCGCGCCAGCGAGGGCCGGCGGGCGGCCCGCGGGGAAGGAAGAGGACCAGGGTGGCAGGCGGGGCGGACACGGTAAGGACGCCGCCGCGGCTGGAGCGGGTCGAGGCGGCTGCCCGGCCGGGGGCGGCCGCCCGGCCCCTCACCCCGTCATCGCCAGCACCAGCGGGGCCAGCAGGGCGGTGAGCACACCGGAGCAGGCCATGGCGAGGGCGGAGAACGCACCGGTCTTCGGGCCTTCGGCGAGGGCGCGGGCGGTGCCGATGCCGTGGGAGCTCACGCCGATGGCCAGGCCGCGCACGCGGGGGTCGCGCACGCGCAGCCGGTCGAGCACCCAGGGGGCCAGCACGGCGCCGAGCACGCCGGTGAGCACGGGGAGCACGGCGGCGAGGGAGACGATCCCGCCGCCGGCGTCGGCCACCGCCATGGCGATCGGCGTCGTCGCGGACTTGGGGGCGAACGTGGCGGCCAGCGCGGCGTCCCCGCCCATTGCCCGCACGATCAGCACGGCGCTCACCATGGCGGTCAGCGAGCCGACGGTGACCCCGACGGCGACCGGCAGCAGCAGCTTCCGGATGTCAGGGCCGGCCCGGTACAGGGGGACGGCGAGGGCCACGGTGGCGGGGCCCAGCAGGAAGGTGAGGTAGCTGCCGCCGATCATGTAGGTCTCGTAGTCGATGCCGGTCAGGGCCAGGAACGCGGCCACCAGCACGATCGTCACGAGCACGGGCGTGAGCAGGGCGGTCTGCCGGGCGGCGAGCCACAGGCGGCGGGAGAGCACAGCAACGGCGAGGGTCAGCGCGATGCCGAACAGCGGTGTGTGCAGGAGCGCGTCCCAGGCCTCGGCGAGGGAGTCGGTCAGTTCGGCGGCGTTCACTGTGCGTCCTCCTTGTCCGTGAGGCGGCGGGCGAGCGGGGCGGCGACGCCGGCGGTGACCACCAGCCCCAGCAGCCAGGGCACCACGAAGCCGACCAGCATCAGCGCCCGGTGTTCCTCGATGAGGCCCAGCACCGCGACGACGCCGACGCCCGCCGGGACGAACAGCAGCGGCAGGTGCTGGAGCAGGTGATGGCTCGCCGTCATCACCGGCGCGTCCTCGGCCGGCCGGCGCCACGCGAGCAGGCCGAGCAGCAGGAGCATGCCCAGCACGGCCCCGGGGATCGGCAGGTGCAGCGTGTCGGCCACGAGCGTGCCCGCCAGCTGGCAGAGCAGCAGGATCAGCAGGCCCTCGATCATCGGGGTTCACCTGCCTCGGACGGGCCCACGGGCGGCAGGCCGGGGACGACGCCGCTCCCCGCGGCGTCGAGGTGCGCCTGCAGGGCGCGCTGGGCGTCTGCGGCGCGCCCGGCGGCCAGCTGGGCGCAGATCTCGGCGTGCCCATCGAGGAGGCGGCGGGCGGCGTCGACGGATCCGCCGGTGGCGGCGTGGATCAGGCGTGCCAGGCGGGGGGCGAAGGTGCGCACGACCTCGTCGAAGGCGGCGTTGCCGCACGTGGCGATCACGTCCCGGTGGAACCGCACGTCCAGCGCGGAGAACGCCGCGAGGTCGCCGGCGTCCAGGGCGGCGCGCTGCTGCTCCAGGTTGGCGGTGAGCGTGGCGACGAGGGGCCCGACGGCGTCGGGCCGCGCGACGACCGTGGCGAGGGCGGTGGACTCGAGGAGGCCGCGCAGGGCCGTGAGGTCGGCCACGGTCTGCGGCGTGAGGGCCTGCACGGCCGCGCCCTTCTTGGGGAGGAGCCGCACCAGGCCCCAGCGCTCGAGCTGGAGGAGGGCCTCCCGGGCCGGCGTCCGGGAGATGCCGGCCTCCGTGGAGAGCTGGACCTCGGTGAGCATCTCCCCCGCGGCGATCTCACCGCGGACGATGCGCCAGGCGACGTCGTGGGCCAGGCGGCCGGCAGCCGTGGCACGACTGCCCCATAAGGGGTCGGAGAGTGGAGACATGCGGGCCAGAATAATCGGATGCATGCATGGATGTATGCATTGTGTCGGACTCGGAAGGGGTCCGGGTGGGGAGGCGCCCATGATGCCGGCGCCCACCCTCGCCCCATGACCGTCGCCATCACCCGTCTCGACCCCGCCGGCGCGGACCGCGCGGAGCTCATTGCGCTGCTCACCGGCAACGCGTGGCCCTTCCCTGTGCGCCCCACGTCACCCGGCCGGTGGCGAAGGAGGCCATCGAGGACGGCGGCAGGCACCACACACTGTCGGGTCACCAGCTCCCGATGTAGTCCTCCGGGCCGAGGAGACCCTGGGTGTCCGCCCAGGCTCCCCAGCGGTCGAGGAGGAGGGGGATGGCCTGGTCCTCCCACCAGGGCAGATGGACGAGGCCCTGACTCATGCCTCCGCGGTTGAACCGCTCCACGTTGACCTTGTCCTCGTCGTAAGGCTCGGCCCCCTCAAGGGAGCGATTGAGCGCATCGCGCAGGAGCCGGCCGAGTTCATACTCACTGGTGGGCATGGGGGTGTCGTCGAGCCGTTCAGCGAGCTCCTCCCAGAGACCGACGCTTCCCCGCAGCCCGTACTGGCTGGGGCGGCGGCGGAACAAGTAGCCGACGGTCGCGCGCGCCGACGAATGGACTTCCACCACGTCCACACCGCGCTTCGCCTGCTCCGCCAGGCCCGTGCGGGCCTTCCGGATGCGCTGGCGGAGCAGCTGTGCTTCGGGGCTGGTGCCGCCGTAGGTGAGGTTCAACGGCGGGGTGTGCGCGTCGATCACAGGCTTCTCAATGCCCCCGAGCGGTGTCACTTCCGCGAACCCGGCGGGTGTCTGCCACACGCGGACGGCGAGGTGACGGCGCATCCAGGTGGTCAGCTGCTCGCCGCTCTCCGGGGTGAGGGAGAATCGACCCGCGGAAGCGACGGCGACCGGCTCCAGGTCCAGCCGATCCACCAGGAGTGCGGCCAGAGTGCGGCGCAGAGTGGAGTGCGCGGTGCCGCCGCCCGCGAAATGCTTGCGTTCCAGGCGGGCCCGCAGGCTGCCCTCGGCCTTGCCGATGTAAAGCACATCGCTTCGACTGACAGACGTGTCCAATCGCAGCTCGGCTCGCACCGCGTCTGGATCCTGCGCGACAACCGCGTACAGCCCGGTCGAATCCGGCACGACCTCGCCGCCACCCCCGCCGATGACCACACCGCCGTCCTCGACGCGTGCGAACAGCTGGGGACCGTTCTGCAGAGCATGGGAAGCGGCCTCGATGAACCCCACCTTGGTGGTCATGCCAATGTCCTCTCTTCGTCCGGGACATCCACCCCGGCTACGCCTCGAGCCTACGGAGGGCCTTGGACACGGTAGGCGCCCTGGCGATAGATCGCTGACCCCTCACCGCGCCAGGATCCACCGGTCCTCGGGGTCGAAGACGTGGAGGTCGTCGCATGCGAAGCCGCGCAGCCACGGGACGTGGTCCACGACACGCAGGTACAGGCCGCGGTGCACACCGGACTCGTCGCCGATCAGCTGCTCAGCGGACACGTTCATCCCGACGCCAACCGCGCACAGGCGGGCGGGGCTTCATGCCTCGTCGGGCGCCCGGTCCTCCGCGTCGGCGATGACGTCCTCCAGAGCCTGCAGGTGGGGCTCGGCGTCGTCCCCGGCGCCCAGGTCGGCCAGCGCGAGGCGGAGGGCCTCGAGCAGCTCGCCGGCCTCCGGGTCCGCGGCGGCGGAACTCCAGCTCTCCCGCCAGGGCTCCTGGGTGGCGTCCTGCTGCTGGAGGAAGATGAGCCGCTCGACGTCGTCGGCCGGGATCTTGAGTTCCTCACCCCACGCCTGCATGGTCTCCACGTACGTGGCGTACTTGCGGGGGTAGGTCCAACCGCCGCCGATCCGGACGTCGACGTCCTTCGCATGCTCGGCGAACCAAGCGCGCACCACGGAGTCGAGGACGGGGGCGATGTCGGACTCCCGGTGGGCCTTGGTGAGGAAGTAGAGGTACTTGGTGCCGAAGGCCGCGCCGAGGTGCTTGAGGCAGCCGACCCCGCTCTTGCGCTGCTGCCGGATGTGCTCGAAGGCCGCGGGCCCGCCCTGCTCGAGGGTGATGCGGGTGACGTCGGCGAGCTGCTCCTCAAACCCGGGCTGCGCCATGATGCGCTCCACCCGGGAGGGGCCGTAGCCGACCCGTCCGTATCCCCACACCATCGCGGCGATGAAGGCGTCCCGCTGCACGGCGCGGTCCTCGGCGGTCACCTTCGCGGCGTAACCGGTGACGACGGCGCGGGTCAGCGGCTCGCGCTCGAGGCAGGCGGGCAGGTCGGGCACGTGGGCCGTCCAGTGATCGAAGGACCAACGCGTGGGCTCGTCGGCGGGCCTGCCGGCGGCAGCCCACGCATCGAATGAGCGCTGGAGGGCAGGGGGTACGGCGGCAGCGGGGATACTCGTCATGGCCACAGCGTAGGCCCAGCGGCGGAACGGGAGGCATGTGCCTTCAGTTCCGGCCCGGCCCGCCGCTCCCCTCCGCGATGGCGGTCAGACGGTCCACGTGGGCGGCCCAGCGGTCGGCGCCCCACACGGGCAGGTTGTTCCCCGGGGCGCGCAGGCCGGCCTGCCCGTCGATCTGCTCCCGCAGGATGTCCGCGTGGCCGGCGTGCCGGGCCTCGTCCAGGGCGACGTGCGCGATGATCTGCGCGAGCGTGACCTCCGCCTTGTCGTCGGGCCACCACGCCACCCGCCCGTGGGCGTCGGCGCCGAGGGCCGTGATGGTCGCGTCCGCGTGTGCGAAGCAGCGGCGGGCGAACTCGAGGACGTCCTCGAGGGACTCCCCCTCGGCGGCGAACATGTCCACGTTGTCCTCCTCCGACTGCCCCGCCGCCGCCCAGGGCAGCTGCACCTCCGCGGGGCGGTCGAACGTCTCGCCGAAGTACTCCAGCTCGACGACGGCGGCGTGCTTGACCAGTCCCAGCAGGTTGGTGCCGGTGGGAGTGCGCGGCAGGCGGGCGTCGCGCTCGCTGAGGCCCTCGAGCTTCTGCAGGAGGGCCGCACGCTGGCGGCGCAGCCCGTCGTGGAGGATCTGCTTGTGGTCCATGAGGTGATCCTGCCCCAGAGCAATCAGGCCGCGAACCCCCGCACGAGCTCCGCCACCCGCTCCGGCGCGTCCAGGTGCACGTCGTGCCCCGCGCCGGGCACCTGCACGTGCCGCACATCCGGGCGCCGACGCCGCATCTCGTCCAGCTCTCCGGCGGGCACGTACCCGTTCTCCCCGGTGATCAGCAGGGTTGGCGCGGCGATCTGCCCCCATTCCTCCCACCGGGGCCGCTCGTGGACGGGCCGCAGGGCGGCCTCCAGCACGTCGACGTCGAAGCGTGGCACCCAGCCGACGTCGACGTCCCGGGTGGAGCGCGGGGAGGGCGCGGTTGCGGGCGGCCCCGCCCCTGACTGGCCGTTGCGCACCGCGCGCCTGTGACTGGCCGTTGCGCACCGCGCGCCTGACGCTGCGCCCACACCGGGAGGACGACCTCGGCTGGCCCTGGCGGATCGGTGTCTCTGGTGGTGGGGAACGTGGGCATGCCCGTGGGGACGTGATCCTGTGGCTGACGGACCGCGAGTCATCCCGCGGGCCTCACCTCGTGTGTTCGCCTGACCATGGCCGGGGCACTCCATACGGCACTGAGGCTGGTCAACCCTGTAGACCGCCCCCGTCAACCCCGCCGGCCCGCACGCGCGGCGAACTCGTCCAGACAGGCGAGCACCTCGGTGGCCAGCCACACCCGGTTCCGACGCTGGCTGGAGACCGGCTGCAGCACACCGGCCTCGACAAGCTGGTCCACGGCCCGCTGGGTGGCCGGGCGCGAGACACCCAGCACCTGGGCCAGGTGGTCCACGGTCACGGCGGGTTGCGCGATGATCACCGCGAGCGCCCGCCAGACCGCCGCGTCCCGCCGGGCGGTGAGCCGCTCGCGCCAGCCGGTCAGGGCCTCGTCCAGGTCCGCGACGAGCTCTCGGCCGTTGCCGACGGCGGCCAGGGCGGCCTGTGCGAAGCGGCGCACGATGGGCGCGGGGTCGCCGTCGCGGTAGGCGGTGAGGGCGTCGAAGTATCCGGCCGTGTCCGTGAGGAGTCCCGCGGAGAGGGGCACCCCCATACGGGTGATCGCGCCGGCCCGGTGCAACACGGCGTGCACGAGGACGCGCCCGGTGCGGCCGTTGCCGTCCGCGAACGGGTGGATGGTCTCGAACTGGGCGTGCGCGATGGCGGCCTGCACGAGGGCGGGTACGTCCGTGCGTCGCAGGTAGGCGAAGAGATCGTCCATCCCGGCACGCAGGCGCTCCGGGTGGGGCGGGACGAACTGCGCCGTGTGCGGCGTGGGCGCCCCGCCCCCGATCCACCCCTGCGCATCGCGGTAGGCGCCCGGCCGGGCATGCTCCTGACCGTCCATGAGGGCACGATGGGCGGCCAGCAGGGCGGGCTCGTCGAGGTCGGCGGCCAGCCGGGAAGCAGCGCCCATGGCCCTCACGTTCGCCGCCACGAGCGTTGCGTTCGGGCGGGTGCGTTCGCCGAGAGTCGCCAGGGCGAGGGCTCGCGCGCCCGCGGTGATGTGCTCGATCTGCGAGGAGGACGCGGGCTCAGTGCGCAGGAGCACCGCGTCGATCGGGGCGATCTCGCCGGTGAGCCCCGGGAGGGCGTGGCTGATCTCGGCGTCGAAGCGCACGACGGCGGCCGTCGCCTCCTCGACCTCGGTCGCCAGATCGGAGGGCAGGTCGAGCCCGAGTCGGGCGATGCGGGCCGGGAGCGCGGCTCGATACGGGCCCGAGGCGCGCACGCGAGCGCTGCGGGAGCGCAGCCCGGCGTCATCCGGGCCCGCGGCCCAGGGGCGCTCTTCCCAGCCGACGGCCCACGGGGTCGGGCGCGGATCGTTGCTCATGCCGCCACCTTACGCAACGTTATGTCTAGAGAGTTGCGTACTTCTGGGCGTCGTGAGGTGGAAAGCCGTCTGCCCCGGGCCCGATGCTCCGAGGCGAGCATCGCGTAAGTGACGCCGTCCACCCAGCCGCGGGTGCGGTGCAGTGACTCCTCCTTGAAGGTGCCCTCGTGGCGCAGGCCGACCTTCTCCATCACGCGCAGGATGGGCGCGTTGTCCGCGAAGGCGTGAGCCTCCACGGGTCGGACGCCGAGGCCTGCGAAGGCGAGGTCCAACAGGGCACAGGCCAGCTCGGTGGCGCGGCCCCGGCCGGCGTGGGCCTGGGCTATGGTCCAGCCGATCTCGGCCTGCGCGTCCCGGGCTTCCTCGCGCGGTGCGCCGCGAGGTCGAGGAGGGGCGTGGCCATGGGGTCACGGCAACGGGCGGCGGTGACGTCCCCTCCCCTACTCTCGGCCCCATGGACGTCACCTTCACTCCGCTCGACCCGGCAGGCGCCGACCGGGACGCGCTCGTCGCCCTGCTCACCGAGAACGCGTGGCCGTTCCACACGCGCCCGCGCGTCACCCGGCCGGAGGCGGAGAAGGCCGTCGATGGCGGCGCCTGGGAGGATGAGGACCACCGCACCTTCTGGATCGAGCATCCCGAGCACGGCCGCGTCGGCGTGGTGCGCCTGGAGGACCTCACGGACCCCACCCCCTTGTTCGACCTGCGCGTGGCGGAGCGGTTCCGCGGGCGCGGGCTCGGCGCGCAGATCCTCACCGCGCTCACCCGGCGCGTCTTCGAGACGATGCCCGCGGTGGACCGCTTCGAGGGCCAGACCCGCGAGGACAACGTCCCCATGCTGCGCACCTTCCGCCGGGCCGGCTGGGTCAAGGAGGCGCACTACCGGCGCGGCTGGCCCGTGGACGGCGGCGAGCCGTTCGCGTCGGTGGCCTACGCAATGTTGCGCCAGGACTGGGCGTCCGGCACGACGACGCCGGTCCCCGCCGACGTCGACGCCCCGCCTCCGGCGGGGCGCAAGGAGGGCGCGGCTGCGGGCGGCCGCGCCCCTGACTGGCCGTTGCCCACCGCGCGGCTGACGCTGCGGCCGCACCGGGAGGACGACTTCGGCTGGTTGCAGGAGATGTACACGCAGCCCGAGGTGGTGCGCCACCTGCTGGACGAGCCCTGGGACGAGGCGACCGCGCGGGCGAAGCTGGCCAAGCGGATCACGTGGGACGACCTCGGCGGCCCGTCCGGGGCGGCGTCCCTGGTGGTGGAGCACGCGGGCGTCCCCGTGGGTGACGTGATCCTGTGGCTGACGGACCGCGAGCGCGGTGTCGCGGAGATCGGCTGGGCACTGGATCCGCGACATGCCGGTCAAGGCTTCGCCCGGGAGGCCGCGGCTGCGCTGCTGGACCTGGGGTTCGAGACGTCTGGCCTGCACCGGGTAGTGGCACAGATGGATGCCCGCAACACGGCGTCCGCCCGACTGGCCGAGATGCTCGGGATGCGTCGAGAGGCACACCACCGGCAGGACCTGTGGAGCAAGGGCGAGTGGACGGACACCCTCGTCTACGCGATGCTCGCGAGCGACCGGGGGGTGAGGGGCCATCTATGACGGCGAAGGCAACGTCAGCTCCGGAAGAACCGCCTAGGACCCCGTGGCGAAAGAGAAATCCCCCACGTGCGCATCGTGGAGAGGCGTGGGGATGCGGTGATGTGAACGTTCGCATCCATGCGCACCGAGGTCGGCGTGTCGGGCGCAATCCGTGCCGCCGAACGGACTTCTACGCTCACCCCATGCAGCTCGAGACCGTGAGGGGGTGGACTCGCGAGGCTCACCAGGTGTGCGGACCGAGGTCCTCGAGGATCTCCAGGTCGAGAAGCCACTCGTCAGGGCGGGGAGTCTCGGGGAGCACCGGCTCGTAGGCGCCGACGTAGACGACCTCCCCCAAGCCGAGGCCGGTGGCCTCCTCTGGCTCAAGGATCGTCAGGTCAGCGTGGCCGGGGACGCGGTCGATCTCGGCGAGCCGCCCCGAGGGCCACACCTCGTGTGCCGCCCTCACCACGGCCCGCACACGACGCAACGGGATCGACCCGGCGGGGCTGCCGTCGTCGTGATGGGTGACGACCCAGCCTGCAGAGGCCAGGGGCCCAGCCTGACTCACTCCCCGGGAGGGCAGCAGGATCAGCTCGTGGACTTCCCCCACGGCGATCGAGTCACCGCAGCATTCCTGCTCCCAGTCCGAGAGCGAGGCGCGGCCGACGGCGCCGACGGTGATGTCCATGGTCGGAGTGTAGGGGCGGGGCCTCACCCGAGGGCACGCGTCACCCGAGGCGCTCCGCCCTCGTTCCAGCGGAACAGGGTGAGGTGCCACAGTCCGGGGACCGTGCGAGACGGGCCACCTCCACGCGCGCCGACGTGCCGCTGTTCGAGCGGCTCGGGTTCCGCGAGACCGTACCCGACGCGTGCATACCCGCGGCCCGGGAGTGACATCATGGACCTCGGCTCGTGCTGATACTGGGTATCGTGAGCCACGCCACTACACTGTGCTTCCACTGATAAAGGAGCAACCCCCCATGCCGACCCTGCGAACCGTCCCCCTCTCCGCCGCCACGCGGGAGGACCACCTCGCCCGCCTCCGGGCCACCAGCCCGGAGGCCCCCCTCGACATCCTGGTCGTGGGCGGCGGCTCCACCGGCGTGGGCGCCGCGTTCGACGCGGCCACCCGCGGCCTCGACGTGGGCATCGTCGAGGCCCGCGACTGGGCCTCCGGGACCTCGTCCCGCTCCTCCCGCCTCATGCACGGTGGCCTGCGCTACCTCGAGATGCTGGACGTCAAGCTGGTGTACGAGGCGCTGCGGGAGCGCGACCTGCTGCTCACCCAGACCGCGCCCCACCTGGTGCGTCCCCTGCGCTTCGTCTTCCCGTTCTTCCACAAGGTGATCGACCGCGGCTTCATCGGCGCCGGCGTCACCATGTACGACGCCATGCAGTCGCTCGGCCGCCGCCGCGCGATGGGCGCGCACCGCCATCTCAGCCGCCGCTCCATGGCCGCGACCTTCCCCTCCCTCGACGACGAGAAGATCGTCGGCGCGGTGGAGTACGCCGACGCCCAGTTCGACGACGCCCGCCTGGCCATGATGCTCGTGCGATCCGCCGTGGACCACGGCGCCGTGGCCGCCAACTACACCGCCGTCACCGGCTACCTGCGCGGCGACGACGGCCGTGTGCAGGGCGTGCGTGTCCGCGAGGAGACCTCCGGCGAGGAGTTCGACGTGCACGCGCGCGCCGTCATCCTGGCCGGGGGCGTGTGGACCCAGGAGCAGCAGGAGCTGGCCGGGGCCGACGGCGGCCTCGAGGTGCTCGCCTCCAAGGGCGCCCACATCACCGTCCCGCGCGACCGCATCCGCGCCGACGCCGCCACCGGCGTGATCACCAAGACGGAGAAGTCCGTGCTGTTCCTCATCCCGTGGGACGAGTACTGGGTGATCGGCACCACGGACACCCCGTGGGCGGAGGACGTGGCCCATCCGGCCACCACCGCGGACGACATCGACTACATCCTCGAGCACGCCAACGCGGTGCTGAAGGAGGACCTCACGCGTGACGACGTGATCGCCACGTACGCCGGCCTGCGCCCGCTCCTGCAGCCGGTCACCGGATCCGACGGCGGCTCCACCAAGATCTCCCGTGAGCACACCGTCACCGAGGTGGCCCCCGGCCTCACCGCCGTGGCCGGCGGCAAGTGGACCACGTACCGGGCCATGGCCGAGGACGTCGTGGACTTCGTGGTGCGCGAGACCCACCCGACCCGTCCCAGCCTCACCGAGCGCATCCCCGTGCTCGGCGGCCTCGGCTACTCGGAGATCGAGGCGGAGGCGGACCGCATCGCCGCCGACTACGGCCTGGACGAGGCCCGCGTGGACCGGCTCCTGTTCCGTTACGGCACCGTCCTGCGCCATGTGCTCGACCTGATCGACGGCGACCCGTCCCTGAGCGTCCCTCTCGCCGAGGCGCCGCGCTACCTGCGCGCCGAGATCGTCTACGCGGCCCGAGCCGAGGGCGTCGTCCACCTGGACGACGTCATCGAGCGCCGCACGCGCCTGTCCACCGAGGTCCGCGACCGCGGCGTCGCGGCAGCCGAGGAGATCGCGTCCCTCGTGGCCCCCGAGCTGGGCTGGGATGAAGAGCGCATCGCCGGTGAGATCCGGGCGTACAAGAACCTCGTCGCCGCACGCCTCCGCGGCGAGACCGCCCACGACGACGTCACCGCCGCCGCCGCGCTCGCAGCCGCCGACGCCGCCCCCGTCCACGGAAAGGAGCCCGTCCATGGGCACGATCTTCCTGCATGAGATCGCCGGCACGGCGATCCTCCTCCTGCTCGGCGTCGGCGTCGTCGCCAACGTCGTCCTGACGAAGACCAAGGGCAACGGCGGAGGCTGGCTGCTCATCAGCTTCGGCTGGGGGCTGGGCGTCTTCGCGGGCGTCTACGTCGCTGCCGCGACCGGTGCGCACCTGAACCCCGCCGTGACCGTCGGCCTGCTCGTCAGCGGCGCCGAGGAGTACGCCCCCGGCATCGCCGTGACCCTCGGCACCACGCTCGCGTACTTCGCGGCGCAGCTGATCGGCGCCTTCCTCGGCGCGGCCCTGGCCTGGCTGGCCTACCGCGACCACTACCAGGCGGAGACGGACCAGGGGGCGATCCTGGGCACCTTCGCCACAGGCCCCGAGATCCGCAACCCGCTGTGGAACATGGTCACCGAGGTGATCGCCACGTTCGTCCTGGTGTTCGTGATCCTGCTCTTCGGCTCCACCCCCTCCGGGCTCGGCCCGCTCGCGGTGGCCCTGCTCGTCGTCGCGATCGGCGCGAGCCTGGGCGGCCCCACGGGGTACGCCATCAACCCGGCGCGCGACCTGGGCCCCCGCCTGTTCCACGCCGTCGCGCCGATCCGGCACAAGGGCGGCTCGGACTGGGGCTACGCCTGGGTGCCGATCGTCGGCCCGCTCGTCGGCGCCGTCCTGGCCGGCCTCGCCGCGCCTCTGTTCGTCTGAGCGGTCTGCCCGTCCAACCCCGGCGGGCACGTTCCCCTGCGGGAACGTGCCCGCCACCCCCACACCCCCGTGACCACCTCCGAAGGAGTAGGACATGACCACCCCCCGCTACGTGATGGCCATCGACCAGGGCACCACGTCCACGCGCGCGATCCTCTTCGACCACAGTGGGGCCATCGTGTCCACTGGTCAGCGCGAACACGAGCAGATCTTCCCGCGCGCCGGCTGGGTGGAGCACGACCCAGTGGAGATCTGGACGAACACCCGCGAGGTCATCGGCGAGGCCCTGGCCCGCGCCGAGGTGACCCGACACGACGTCGCCGCCGTGGGCATCACGAACCAGCGTGAGACCACCGTGGTGTGGGACCGCAACACCGGCAAGCCGGTCTACAACGCCATCGTGTGGCAGGACACCCGCACCGACCACCTCTGCGAGCGCCTCGCCGGCGACGTCGGCGCGGACCGCTACAAGGAGCGCGTCGGGCTGCCCCTGGCCACGTACTTCTCCGGCCCCAAGGTGGCCTGGATTCTGGAGAACGTGGACGGTGCCCGGGAGGCCGCCGAGAACGGCGACCTCATCTTCGGCACCACGGACTCGTGGCTCGTGTGGAATCTCACCGGCGGCGGCGAGGGCGGCCGGCACGTCACCGACGTCACCAACGCCTCCCGCACCATGCTGATGAACCTGGACACCCTCGACTGGAACGAGGAGATCTGCGCGGACATGGGCATCCCGATGTCCATGCTTCCGGAGATCGTCAGCTCCTCCGCCGAGGTGGGCACCGTATCCGGCCAGCAGCTGCTGCGCGAGACGCCGATCACCGGCATCCTGGGCGACCAGCACGCGGCGACCTTCGGCCAGGCGTGCTTCGAGGTCGGCCAGGCCAAGAACACGTACGGCACCGGCAACTTCATGCTGATCAACACCGGCGAGGAGCCGGTGCACTCGGACAACGGCCTGCTCACCACGGTGGCGTACCGCATTGGCGACCAGAAGCCGGTGTACGCGCTGGAGGGCTCGATCGCCGTCACCGGCTCGCTGATCCAGTGGCTGCGGGACAACCTCGGGATGATCGGCAGCGCCCCGGAGGTCGAGACCCTGGCCGCCGGCGTGGAGGACAACGGCGGCGTGTACTTCGTCCCCGCGTTCTCCGGCCTCTTCGCCCCGCACTGGGACGCCGCGGCCCGCGGCGTCATGGTGGGCATGACCCGTTACGTCAACAAGGGGCACATCGCCCGCGCGGCGCTCGAGGCCACCGCCTTCCAGAGCCGCGAGGTCCTGGACGCCATGAACGCGGACTCCGGCGTGGACCTCACCGAACTGAAGGTCGACGGTGGCATGGTCGCCAACGAGCTGCTCATGCAGTTCCAGGCGGACCTGCTGCGCGTGCCCGTCGTGCGCCCCAAGGTCATCGAGACCACCGCTCTCGGCGCCGCCTACGCCGCAGGCCTGGCGGTGGGGTTCTGGGCGTCCCAGGACGAGCTCGTGGCCAACTGGGAAGAGGACAAGCGCTGGGAGCCCACCATGGACGAGGAGGAGGCTGAGCGCGCCCTGCGGCTGTGGAAGAAGGCCGTGGAACGCTCCCGCGACTGGGTCGACGAGGACGTCGAGTCGGCCCAGGGCTGAGCCGTCCGGTCCGTAGGTCGGTCCGGCCGGCCCCGTGCGCCCCGGGCCGGTCCGGGCCGACCCGGCCCCTCCAGAAGGACCCCGAGCAGCACCACCCCCTCGTCGGCCGCCTGCGCGCGGAGCGGGGTCGGTGCCGTTGCCATCGGTGCAGTGGCCAGGCCCGAGGTGCCCGGCTGCTCCGACGTCAAGCTGTCCTCACCCAGGGCGTCCTCTTCCCCCGCCGCTTCCGCCCACGGCGGCGGTGGCCAGGCAGGCGAAGTAGTCCGCATCCACGTGTCGGCCGTCCTTGATGGCGCTCCGATGTGGAATCTCCTCGGAGATGCTCTCCCCGGCCGCGTTGTTCGCCGAGGCCACCACCATTTCGAAGCCGGCCACCTCAGGCCGGAGCTCGCGCGCCCGTCGTCGCATCCTGCCCTCGCCGGTCCACTCATGGGTGCGTTCGGTGAGGGCGTCGAATGGGTTCTCACTCGCCGACATTCGGTGTGATCGTTCGACGACGTTGGACGCCAGGATGTCCCGGAGCGTCGTCGTCTTGCCGGTTCCGGGGAGGCCGTTCACACCCATCAGACCTGGCCCGCCCGCCTCGACGACGTCGGCCCGCGCGGCGACATCAATGCGGGCGGCTTGCGGATGCCCCGTGTGCTCGTGGGCAGTCATATTCGAGGAACTCAGCGATGGCTGCTGTGCCTGGAGGGCGCACTTGCCCTCCTCCCCGAGGCTCGGCGGGGGCAATCCATCCCCCCTCCCGTCTGCCCTTCGCTCTCTCCCCCCGGAGAACGACGTCCGTTCAGTTCCGGTTCAGCCCGAACCGGCGCGTCATCAGAGAGTCCTTGTAGTGCTTCTCCGCGGCGTCGATCTGGGCCTGCGGAGTATTGGAGCCGAACACGCGCAACAAGCTGAACATGTACCGCTCCGGCTGGTCGGGGTCGAGCTCCACGGCATCCCGGAGGGCGACGTTCCCACCATGCCCGTCACGGGCGTAGGCCTCCCACCGTCCGAGCACACCACGCTCACCGTCGGCCTTGCCGACGTAGCACTGGCCCGCGGTCTCGTCGGCGATCAGGTAGATCCCGCGTACGGCCTCCAGGGCGGTGCGCCAGCCTGCGTAGCGAGTCTCGGTCACCATTGACTGCAGGTCCCCGTAGCTGAGCAGCACGTGGTCGAAGCCGGGGAACGCCTCGGTGGTGGGATCGGCGATCTCCAGGACGGGGAACCGCGCCGCGAGGGGCCCGCGCTTGGCCCAGTTCACGGGGTCGGCGGACCACTCCACCACCAGGCGCTCCTCGAGAGAGGCCAGCAGCGGCACCGGCGCAACGTCGTAGTACCGGTACCGCTCCGTGCGCTCAGCCACGGCCTCCCCGCGGTTCTCGTACACGGCGGTGAGGCGAGAACGACGCCCGCCCTCCCCCATGAAGATGAGCCAGTGGCGGGCAGGCTCCTTCGGGAACTTCCCCACGTGGTGCTGCTCCCGCGTGTAGGCGAGCACCCGCTCCGGCGTGGCCGCCGCCCGCGATGGCAGCCCCGACGCCTTGTAGGTGTGGCGGATGGCCAGGACGTCGTGCGGGTCGAGGCCGGCGGCGGCGAGGACCGCACCGAGGGAGAGGACGAAGGGCTGGGTGGACTCCATGGGACCCCATTCTGCCGAGGACCCCTGATCTCCCTTCCGCTGCGATGAGCCCACAGCCACAATCACCGTGACGCCTTCTATTGGAAAAGGAAGCCATGACCGCGCCCCAGCTGCACCTGCCCCGCACGGTTGCCTCGGATCAAACGGAGCGCGCCGTTGACCTGCTCCAGCTCTATTTCAAGTCCCGGAAGTTCATCGGAAGCCAGTGGGACGGGTTCGATCCGAGCGGGAGGCGCGCCGCGTCTGCGAACGTGTTCACCGCCGACGACGTCGCCTCCACCGCCCTGCTGAACACGCCGACGTCAGGCCATGCGGTCGTGCATCTGCTCATCACCCAGAGGGAGCGCTTCGCTGGGCTGTTGGAGGCCGTCGGCCCGGACCGGGACTTCATCGACGTCGACCCGGACCCGTCCGGCAAGGACATGGCACCGGTGTATGCGCTCTACGAAGCGCTGGAGGCCCTGCCGAAGATCGGCCCGACAATCGCCTCCAAGCTGGTCGCCCGCAAGCGGCCGCGACTCTTCCCGATCATCGACGCCGAGCTGCGCCAGACCGTCTTCCAGGAGACCCGAAAGGACGGTTACGTGGGCCGGGCACTGCTCCATGCGGAGTTCTCCGCCCAGGAGCGGACTATGTGGCAGCGCCTCGAGTCCTACCGATGCGCGGCGGCCCTGCCCGCCGAGGTGACCACCCTCCGCGTCTTCGATGTGCTCGCCTGGATGGAGGCCAAGGCGTACTGAGGCCTAGGGCATGTCTGAAAACGAAGCAAGGGTCGGCTTGCACCCTCGAAGACACGTCCCGGTTCCAGATGCTCTCCGACGCCCAGTGGGAGTTGATCGCCCCGATGCTCCCCGCGCGCACAGGCCGGCAGGGCTGGCCATTCGCCGATGCCTGCACGACGGCGTCACCCTCGGGGGTCTCATACAGACCCGCCCCTTCGGAAACTCCACACCGTCCGCTATGACGGCCTTGACGCCACCAGGCGCGGCCTCAGCCCGCTCCGCCCGGAACACCGACCCGTTCAGCAGCGCCTCCCGCGCCTCGGCCACCAGCACCTCCGGCGCCGTCACCCCTCGTCCTCCAGCACCCACACCTGCTGCAGCGGGATCCGCGCCCGCGTGGAGGCCGGCAGCCGGTCGTAGGTGAGGAAGAGCTGATCGAGCAGCGCGTCGGCGTCCCAGATCCGCATGGTCGTGCGGTCTCGTTTGAACTCCAGCTCGGCGGGCCGAGTCACCCCACCCCAGGCCACGAGGAGTGCCTGATCCGCCCGGTGCTGTGTCATCGCAGAGTGCAGCCCCCGCAGCACCCGGGAACCGATCGGGGTCGGCTCGGACTTCACCTCCACGATCAACGTCGGCGCGTCCAGCCCCAGGGGTCCGGTGCCCGCGATGATGTCCACGCCGCCGTCGGGCCCGGGTGGCGAGACTTCACACCGGAAGCCGAGCACCGTGAGGATCTCCGAGACCAGGTGGGTCAGCTCGTGCTCGCGGAACTCCCCGGCCACATGGGCGCGGATACGGTCCCGGATGGCGACGACGGTCGGTGCCGTCTCGGGGTCCGTCACCTCGGTGGTGGCGTGGTCGGCGGGGGTCGCCACCGGACGGGGCAGCCCCTCTGTGAACCCGGGGTCGGGCTTTCCACGAGCGATGCTCTCGAGTCGGCGTTCGGCGTCGTTCCGGCTCGGTTGGAACACGGTGAGGCTGCCATTGAGGGTGTGGACGAGGTCCTGACCCACCACGGTCTTGGAGACCGGCTCCCCCAGCCAGTCCACCAGCAGGGAGTGGCTGCGGTGCCAGCCAGCCTCGGCCGCGTCGTGGGCGTATGCGCCGGTGACGCGTCCGAACTGCACGTAGCCGGGCTTGGTCTTCAGCGGCAGGATGACGAGGTCACCCTGGCGGATGGAGTCCCGGAATGCCCAGAGCTGGCCGGTGTAGTTGGCCCAGCGGGCGGCGCCGTCGCCGGGGTAGGCCTCCTCCACGCGACGGCGGACGTCCTCCCGGGATGTGGCGGGTGAGAGGTCACCGACCTCGGGCCAGCCCACGCTCATGCGCCCGTGCTCGATGTTCCAGTGCTCGTTCTCCCCCCGCTGTCCCGCGCGGACCACCCATGCGCTCATCGCCACTCCCTCGCTTGCGTCCGGCCGATCATCTCAGACCACGGCATGATGAGCCGATGCGCTCCTCCTCACGGATCTTCCGCCGGTGGGACATGCCGGCCGGTCTGGCCCCCTCCGTGATGTTCGGTTCCGACCCCGGACCGGGCGTCTACGTGCTCGAGTTCGCGGACGGTTCGGAGTACGTGGGCCAGAGCGTCCACCCGATCAGCCGCCTGGCGACCCACCGGCGTCGCTACAAGGACATCGTGGCCGTGCGCTTCACCTCCGTGGACCGGGCCGACCTGGACCGAGTAGAGCAGGAGATCATCACGGGCCTGCGGAATGAGGGCGTCCTGCTTCGGAACCGCACATTGCTGTCCCAGCCGCTGGGCAAGTCCGCCCTGGATGCGATCGTGAGCCAGGAGGAGCAGGCGGCCTGGATTTCGGCAGACTTCCAAGACGCGGACGTCGTCGTCGCGCCGGAACGGATCGAACTGGCCCGGGCACGGATCCTTGCGGATCCCGACCGCCTGCCGACACCGATGCGCATGCACCCGCAACTCATGGAGGCGCTGAAGTCGATCGCGACCTACCTGTACAGCGTCATCCCGTTCCCGCATGAGACGGAAGGGCGCGGCTGGGTACTCAGTGCGTGGCCGTCCACCAACCGGACGCGGAACCACCGCCGCCTGTGCACGCTGAGCATTCAGAACGTGGAGCTGCTCTTCCTGTTCGAGGACCGGAGCGAGAACGGCGCATGGGAACAGGTGATGGTGCTGAACGTGGCACCGACTTTGCCCGACACCAGCGAACTTGGGAACCTGTTCGACGACGGCGCCTACCGCACGGCCGGGCCCGTGAAGACGGCTTACCTGGCAGGGTGGCACGACCTCGATGACGTCCTGTCGGACCCTGACGTCCTCCTTGCCGCCCGCGAGCTCGCCCTAGGCCAGCTCCGCAAGGGCCGAGCCATGTTCTCCCGCTTCCACAGCCAGGCCCTGGCGGACGAGGTGTTCGCATGCGCCGCCGAATCGATCGCATCGTCCGCGTTGGGGGGCGCTCCTCCACACGCGGGCCTTCAGATGCCTCGCCAGTACTGAGGAGCGCCCCTGCCGCCTCAGCCGCCGAGGACCGCGTGGGCGATCAGTGCATCGAGCCTCCGGACGTCGACGCCGCGCTGCAGGTTGATCTTGACCATGCCGGCGCGTGTCCAGAGCTGGATCTCCGCGTTGAAGTCGAAGGTGCCAGCGTTCTCAGACGACCACATGTTCACGGCCGAGTACGGCAGCGAGTAGACCTCCACCTTCTTACCCGTCAAACCCTGCGCATCGCGGACGATGAGCCGCTTGGTGGTAAAGATCGCCTGGTCGCGGATCGTCTTGTAGGCGGCGATAGCCTCCTCTCCTGGGACGAGCATCTGCGCCACGTCCTTCGGGATCGACGTCTCACTGACGAACGTCCAGGCGGCGATGTGGTTGAACTCCATGGTTTTTCTCCTTTTCAATGGCGTTCGGGTTGCAATACTAAAATGCCATGTTCTGGCAGGAACAATATATTGACCCCAGGTCACGGATGGTAAGAGCAGGCCCCTGACGCATCCATTACAAGGTCACTTGAAGCCACGGGAACGAACTTGCCTCCAGGAAATTTCACAGGCATCTCGCCTGGATTCACGCCATCCGCCCGCCACCCATGGAGCCTGTCCTCGTTACCTCGAATTACAGAAATATGAGTCGTTCCCTCATTATGGGACAACACAACATCATCGTCCGAGACAGACACACAAACTCGGTCGACGAGCCCAAGATCGAAGATCAGCCCCTCCCCTTCCGTCAGCTGAACGGGGATCCCACTGAGCAGCCGCGCGCCAAAATTGAGAACAAAGAGAACAGCAAGAACGACAACCATTGGCCAGGTGGCCATCCACATCAGATCAGAGACGGCCCCTTTCGAAAACCACAGCCGGTAATATTCTGCCCAGCCCCGAATCGCTCCAGTTAGGACAACGAGAGTGAGAGCGAAGAGTCCAGCACCGAGAGCCGCGAGGACCGCCACCATCTGCCAATCCCGAAGGTCCTCGGCCCTCAAGTCGAAAGCACGCAGCAGGGCCCACACGGCAACTGATCCCGAGGCAGCCGATGCAAAGATGAGGAAGGACATCGCTCCGAACGACCACAGACTCCTCACCTCCGGCCTAAGGATGTGGAGATGCTTCCACCCTCGGATCAGCAAGAACCCAGCCAATACCGCTACCCCGGCCCTGAGAAGGGCCACCAGCCATCCATCCGTCGGAGCGGGGGGCCTCTGCTGCCAGGCGAGGGAGCAAACCCAAGCCAGGTACATGAACATGCCGATGCCTACTACAGGCCCAAGCCACCGACGTGGATGCCCCGCATGGGACCCAGTCGTCCACCATCCCAGCCACGCCGCCAGTGACAACCCGGCCAAATAGGCCGCGAAAATCCATCCAGACTGAATAGTCGGAGAGCCGACGAACACAGCAGAGGCCAAAACAAGGAGAGCAGGCAGAAAAACTTTAGAAGAATTCAGCAGCCGGCCCACCAGGCTCATGTTCTCTCCCTGAATCTGAGCCGGCTCCATTGCCAGACGAGCCCTCACCGGACACAGTTGTCGCGGGCCTCCGAGCCGCGTCCGAGCAAGAAGGCGCGATGCTCGTGCTTCCTCGTCCTTCAATCGCTCCTTCGGGTTCGCCCCCACCGCCCGTTCAACGGCGACCTCCCATTGCGCACCCCCTCGGAGCCACTGCCACAGGGCGTCGCCCCTACGCTCCATCGAGGGATGCGCCTGGGCCACACGCCGTCGGTCCCGTGTCACCGAGTCACGAAGACGGATTTCATCGACCCACAGGGGAACAACCGTCTGAGAAAAGTCAGCCAGCTCCTCCCGGCACGCGCGAGCCGATACCCTCCGAGCGCAGTACAACGGAATTGCAAGTTTGTACCTATCCCGACCGATCGCTTCTGGCATCCACCCTCGTGCCTCCGCACCACGCTCCAGTCGGTAGCTGTCATCCGGCGATCTCGGTCGGACCATGACCTCGACGACACGGTTCTGGTTGGTTTGCTGAGTCATCTCACACCCCCGCCCGCTTCACCACGGGCACCAGCGTGCCGTCGTAACGCTCCTCCACGGGCGTCACGATGGCCAATGCGTCGACGGGGATCGGCAGCGAGTAACCCACCGGCATGCCCTCAGGCATCGTGAGCTGCTGGGGCAGCGGCTCGAGCGACTGGAGCAGGTGGCTCAGGAACTGCGCCTCCCCCACACCGCCGGCCTGGAACGCACCCGGCACCTGCCGTCCGTCAGGCCCTGCCAGCACGTAGTGCTGCGGCACCGGCACGCGCGGCACGGTGTAGAAGTCGGTCGGTGCCAGCCGCTGCAGAAGGTCTTTGCACTCCTGCTCCGTCCCATGGAGTGCGTAGGCCTTGGCTGCCCCGGTCTGCACGACCCCTGACAGGGGATCCACGAAGAGCCAGAGGTTGAAGCAGGGCTCCAAGGTCGCGTTCATCGCGTTCCTTCCGTCGTGAGTGGGTGCCAGCGGCGACCTGTGCGACCGCTCTTCGACCGTAGCCATACATCTCATACATTGGGAAGTACTTGTTCCGATAAGCCCCCTTATCGCAGCTGCGCGCATGTCCAACTACGCTCTCGCTGTAGACTCGCCGCATCGTTTCACCTCACCTCGGAAGGAGCCGCACAGCATGCCGATGAACATGACCGACATCGCCCGCCTCGCAGGCGTGCGGCGCCCGGTGGTCTCCATGTGGCGCGCCCGCCACACCTCAGGTCCTCACCCCTTCCCCGCCCCACTCCCCCAGGCCGGCGCACACGGCGGCATCCTCTTCGACGAGCGCGAAGTCACCGCGTGGCTCGGAGCCACCGGCTTGGGCAACAACCCCGACTCGCGCGCAGAGCAGCCTCTCCACACGGACACCCTCACCACCTTGGCTGCCCACGCGGACGCCGCATCCGCCCTCCTCCTGCTCCACCACGCGGCCCAGGCCCCGCTGACCACCCTCACGCCCGAAGAAATCGACGAGGCCCTCCTCCTCTCGCAGTTCCCCGCCGAACTGCTCCCCCCAGACCTCGACCTCACCGACCCGCCCCTTGCCGACCTCATCCCCCGCATCGACGACGTCGCGGAGGCCGCCTTCACAGCGGAGGATGCGCTGGCGCGCCTCGTCGAGAGCCTTCCCTCCGATCCTGCCGAGGGCAGCGGCGCGGCCCTGACGTCCCCGGCCCGCGCACTCCTCGCTTCCGTCCTCACGGAGATCCACGCTGAGACGGACTTGCCCCTCGTCCCGACGAACCTGGCGTCCCTCACCCTGCTCACCCACACGCTGCCCCACGCCGAAACGGCCGCGCCGCGCTCCGTCGTCGCACTGCCCCGCCTTCTCCGCACGCCGCACGCCCGCGCCGCCTGGCGCCTGCTGGCGGCACGTGGGCATCACATCACTGTCCTGAGCACCGTGGACTTCATCGCTGATGATGCCCCCCTCGTGCTCCCCGCGAGCTGCCTCGCCATCGCCGTCCTGTCACCCGCTGCAGGCCCCTCCACTGCCGCCGAGGAGTTGGACGACGTCCTGCTCGCGCTGGGTCCGACGGACCGGGCGATGGTGCTCGGACCGGCGTCGCTGCTGGTTGCCTCGACGGGCCAGGCCGCGCGGCGGCGTCTGCTCACGGACGCCACAGCGTCTGGCACCACGCTGCGCTACGCGGCACCCCTGCCCAAGGGGATGCTGACGCGGTCGGCCCGGCGCCGGCTGGCCCTGTGGGTCCTGGCGGGCCGGGATTCCGTGGCAACGTCGGCCATGACAGTGACCGCAGACCACGGCGACGCGTCGCTCAGCGAGGGCGTCACGCAGGCGATCGCGGCGGACCTGGCCGTCGTGATGTCCGGCGACACGGCCACCATCCGTGACCACGCCTTCCGGTCAGGCGGTCCCCTCGATGCGGGCGCGGTCCACGCCGCCGCGGACATCACGGCGCCGCGCACCGCGGCGAGCGAGCAGCGACTCGGGGCGGACCTGCTGGCCGAAGCCCTCCACGCCGACGAGGAGCTGCTCGCCGCCGTGTCCGCAACGGGCTCCCGCGACGCTCGCCCGGAGGAGCGCGTCGGTTGGGCCACGCTCACGGGCCGGTACGGCTCGGACCGCCCGGGGGTCCGGCTCCCGTCAGATGAGCTGGCTGCGTCGGGGTCTGGCACCGTGGCCGCGATCGGGGCGGACGAACTGCGTGGGGCACGGCCCTGGGGTGCTCGTCGGATCGACCGCCTCCGCCTCGAGGAGATCGCACCGCGAGCGCGGTTCACGGAGGCCGGCGACGTCGTCTACGTGTCAGCGGGCGGGCCGGCCGCGATGGTGGACGACGTCGGCGGTCACCTGGTTCTGGCACCGGCCCGGGTCTTCCGGGCGGAGCCGCCGCAACCCGCCGTGGAGGACCCGTGGTGCGCTGCGCCGGGCCTGGTGGCGGCGGACATCGCGGCCCAGCGGGTCCCCGACAGGGACGCATGGCGCATCCGACTCGCCCCCCGAGACCGCCTCGAGGACGTCGAACGGCTGCGCCGTGAGGCGGCGGGCCGTCGCAAGGCCCTGCTGGACCGCATCGAGCGCCTGGACCGGGCCGAGGTCGCGCTCCTGCATGGACTCGCGGCGGGGACGGTGCGCCTAGGGCGTGTCTGAGAATAGATGCACGAGTCAGCTGAGACCCTGGGGACATGTCCCGGTTCCAGATGCTCTCCGACGCCCAATGGGAGTTGATCGCCCCGATGCTCCCGACCCGGACCGGCCGCGCCGGCAGGCCGTTCGCCGACGCCCGCACCATGGTGGAGGCGATCATCTACCGATACAGGTGCGGAATCGCTTGGAGGGATCTGCCCGAGGTCTACGGGCCCTGGCAGACCGTGTGGACCTGGCATCGGCGCTTGGCCGAAGAAGGCACATGGGACACGGTGCTGGCCACGCTGACCGCCGCCGCTGACGCCGAAGGCCTGATCGATTGGTCGGTCTCGGTGGACTCCACGATCGCCCGCGCGCATCAGCACGCGACGAACATCACCCGCCTCACAGGGGGATGGGTCGAACTACAAGAATCCGCGTGAGGAGCCGGCCGATCACGGCATCGGGCGCTCCCGTGGCGGGCTGAGCACGAAGATCCATCAGCTCGTGGACGGGACCGGGCTGCCGCTGGTCAGCCTGATCACCCCCGGCCAGGCAGGGGACTCCCCGATGCTGCTTCCTCTTCTGGAGCAGCTGCGCGTGACCCGGCCAGTAGGGCGGCCCCGGACCCGCCCTGCGGCGGTGCTGGGCGATAAGGCGTACTCCTCCCGGGCGATCCGCACTCACCTACGTGCCCGTGGGATCAAAGCGGTCATCCCCGAACCGGCCGACCAGCAGGGCCACCGCAGACGGCGCGGTGCCCGCGGCGGGCGCCCCGTCAGCCTCGACGCGGACGCCTACAAGGGCCGCAACGTCATCGAGCGTCAGTACGCTCACCTGAAGCAGTGGCGGGGTCTGGCGACCCGGTATGACAAGTACGCGATCATCTACAGGGCCGCTGTGGTCCTGAATGCTGTGCTCGCATGGTCAAAACGATTGTCAGACATGCCCTAGGCCCAGGCGGTGCCCCACAATGACGGCAAGCACAGACATCGACAGGACATCCTGGCCGCATGCGGCGGCCACGACGGCAGGGAAAGGAGCGGTGATGGTCAAGACCACCACAGTGACGCAGGAGAAGGAGGCGGCGCGGGCGGCGTCGACCTCCAAGGAGCTGAAGGACACGCTCTGGAAGGCCGCGGACAAGCTGCGCGGGTCCATGGACGCCAGCCAGTACAAGGACGTGGTGCTGGGCCTGGTGTTCCTGAAGTACGTCTCGGACGCGTTCGACGAGCGCCGCGAGCAGATCCGCGAGGAGCTCAAGGACGAGTCAGCGGCCTTCATCGAGGAGTCACTCGAGGACGCGGACGAGTACACCGGCTCCGGCGTGTTCTGGGTGCCGGCGCGGGCCCGCTGGCAGTTCATCGCGGACCACGCCAAGGGTCTCTCCGCGGCGGAGGGACGCGAGTCGCAGACGGTCGGCGAGCTGATCGACGCCGCCATGCGCCTGCTCTCGGAACACAACGAGTCTCTCAAGGGCACGCTGCCCACCATCTACGGCCGCGACAACGTGGACCAGCGCCGGTTGGGCGAGCTGCTGGACCTGCTGAACTCGGCGCGCTTCACCGGCCAGGGCGCCACGAAGGCCCGGGACCTGCTGGGTGAGGTGTACGAGTACTTCCTGGACAAGTTCGCGCGGGCCGAGGGCAAGCGCGGCGGTGAGTTCTACACGCCCCCGGTACTGGTGCGGACGCTCGTGGAGATCCTGGAGCCGCACGAGGGCCGCGTGTACGACCCGTGCTGCGGTTCGGGCGGCATGTTCGTGCAGGCAGAGAAGTTCCTGGCCCGCCACCATGAGGACACGCAGTCCATCGCGGTGTACGGGCAGGAGCTGAACGAGCGCACGTGGCGCATGGCGAAGATGAACCTGGCCATCCACGGCATCGACTCGTCTGGCCTGGGGCCCCGCTGGGGCGACACCCTGGCCCGGGACATCCACCCGAGCCTGTCCGCGGACTTCGTGCTGGCCAACCCGCCGTTCAACATCAAGGACTGGGCGCGTTCCGAGGAGGACGCCCGCTGGCGGTACGGCGTACCGCCGGTGAAGAACGCGAACTACGCGTGGATGCAGCACATCCTGAGCAAGCTGGCCCCGCACGGCGAGGGCGCCGTGGTGATGGCCAACGGCACCATGGCATCCAACACCGGCGGAGAGGGCAAGATCCGCGAGGGGATGCTGAAGGACGACGTCGTCTCCTGCGTGATCGCGATGCCTCCGAACCTCTTCCGCTCCGTGGCGATCCCGGTGTGCGTGTGGTTCTTCACGAAGGACAAAAAGGCCGGCCCGCGGGGTTCGGTGGACCGCTCCGGTGAGGTGCTGTTCATCGACGCGCGGGAGATGGGCCACATGGTGGACCGCGTCGAGCGCACGTTCAGTGACAAGGACATCCACACCATCGCGAACACGTTCCGCACCTGGCGGGGCCGCGAGTCTGCGGAGGGCGAGTACGAGGACGTGCCCGGATTCTGCAAGTCCGCGAGCCTGCAGGAGATTGAGGACGCTGGCTGGGCCGTGACGCCGGGCCGCTTCGTGGGGATGCCGGAGACACCGGAGGACGACGAGCCCGTCGAGGAGAAGGTCGCCCGCCTGACGAAGGAGCTCACGGCGGCGCTGGACGAGTCCGCCCGGCTGGACGCCGTGGTGCGCGAGCAGCTGGGGAGGCTTCAGTGAGCTGGATGACGACAACTCTGGGCGCAATAGCCCCTCTCGCTTACGGTCGTGCACTGACCGCCTCACAGCGAGACGAAACTGGCTCCGTCCCGGTCGTCGCGTCGGGAGGCATTGTCGGACGCCATACCTCCGCGTGTACGACTGGTCCTGTTGTTGTCCTGGGGCGTAAGGGATCGGTCGGCACCGTGCAATACCTCGAAGAGGATTGCTGGCCCATTGACACTGTGTTCTACACGCACGGAACGGAAGGAACTGACACCAGGTTCCTTTCATACCTGCTCACCTGGCTCAACCTAGAGACTCGAGTAGGCGACAGTGCTGTGCCGGGACTCAACCGCGCTGATCTCGAATCGGTGCAGGTGATGGTCCCTCCTCTCCAGTATCAGAAGTCCATTGCCGAGGTCCTTGGCACCCTGGACGACAAGATCGCTTCGAATCGTCGTGTCATTGAGGCGAGCGAGTCTCTCAGCGATGCACTCTTCTCATTCGTGGCTCGGGCAGCGTCCGGCACCACACCGGCGGGCACCTACTTCGACCTGGCCTACGGCAAGGCGTTGCCCACCATTGAACGCAAGGACGGGCCGGTGCCGGTCTACGGAAGCGGCGGCATTGTGGGCCGCCACGAGAGCCCCCTCTTCGACGGTCCAGGAGTGGTCGTGGGGCGCAAGGGCTCGGTAGGCACGGTCTACTGGGCTGAGGATGGTGCCTTCCCGATCGACACCACGTTCTTCATTCGGCCTCATGGATTCCCGCACATCTTCGTCTACCTGTTGCTGAAGCGCATGCGTCTGCCCCTCATGGCGGCTGATTCGGCAGTACCGGGCCTGAACCGAATCCGCGTGCTACAGGAATCTGTTCCCGCGCTGAGTCAGGCCGATGCCCAGCGTCTCGCGGCCCAGGTCTCACCACTTTTCACCAAGAACCACCAGCTCGAACAGGAAAACACCGCCCTCACCGCCGTCCGCGACGAGCTGCTCCCCCAGCTCATGTCCGGGCGCATCACCGTCAAGGACGCGGAGAAGCGCGTCCAGGAGGAGGTCTGACCATGGCCGGCATCGGCATGCACGAGCAGGACTGGGAGGAGCACGCCCTGGAGGTCCTGGCCGAGTACGGCTGGGAGACCCTCCGCGGGCCCGCCGTCGCGCCCGGCTCCGGTCAGCGCGCCTCCTGGGAGGACCCCGTCCTCGACGGCACGCTCTCCAGCGCCCTGCGCACCCTCAACCCCACCGTCCCGCCGGAGTACCTGGACCAGGCCGCGGCCGAGGTGCTCACCCCGACCTCCCAGGACGCGATCGCGGAGAACCACCGCCTCCACCAGGTCCTCGTGCACGGCTACACGGGCATCACCTACGTGGACCGGGACGGCGAGCAGCAGACCCCCACCATCCGGTTCCTCTCCTCGGACGCCTCCCGCAATACGTACCACGCCGTCAACCAACTCACCCTCCGCAGCCGGCAGGCGGAGCGGCGCTTCGACGTCGTGCTCTACGTCAACGGCCTGCCCCTGGCCGTCATCGAGCTGAAGAACGCCGGCACCAAGCACACCACCGCCGAGGCCGCCTTCCACCAGCTCCAGACCTACGTGAAGGAGTTCCCCCACGCCTTCCAGACCGTCGCCCTCGTGATCGCGAGCGACGGCCTCACCGCCCGCTACGGCACCCCCTTCACCCCGTGGCACCACTTCGCGCCGTGGAACGTGGACGACGACGGTGCCCTCGTGCCCACCGGTGCCCCGGACCTCGACGGCGAGCCCGCCACGGAGCTCAGTCTCACCCTCCAGGGACTGTTCAACATCGACCGGTTCGGCCAGCTCCTGCGCGACTACATCGCGTTCGACTCCACCGACGCCGGTCTGGTCAAGCGCATCGCCAAGCCGCACCAGTACTTCGCGGTGTCCAAGGCGGTGGCCAACACGGTCCACGCCGTGGAATCGGACGGGCGCATCGGCGTCGTCTGGCACACCCAGGGCTCCGGCAAATCCATGGAGATGGAGCTCTACGCCGCCAAGGTGATGCGTCACGAGCGCCTCGCCAACCCCACCGTGGTGGTCATCACCGACCGCACCGAGCTGGACACCCAGCTCTTCGACGGCTTCCGCGCCAGCACCCTGTTGCCCGAGCACCCCGTCCAGGTGAAGGACCGCAGCCATCTGCGGGACCTGCTCACGCAGTCCAACTCCGGCGGCATCTACTTCACCACCCTGCAGAAGTTCGGCCTCACCCAGGCCGAGCGGGACGCCGGCGCCGACCACCCGGTGCTCTCCGACCGCCGGAACATCATCGTGATGGCGGACGAGGCCCACCGCAGCCACTACGACACCCTCGACGGCTACGCCGCCCACCTGAAGAACGCACTGCCGAATGCCTCGCTCATCGCGTTCACCGGCACCCCCATCGCCGAGGGAGAGCGGGACACCCGGCGGGTGTTCGGCGACGACATCGACGTCTACGACCTGCACCGCGCCGTCGAGGACGGTGCCACCGTCCCCGTCTCCTTCGAGCCGCGCCTCATCACCCTGGCTCGGGTCGAAGGAGTCGACGACGAGAGCCTCGACGCAGCCGCCGACGAGCTCACGGCCGGCCTGGACGAGGCCGACCGGGACCGCATCCAACGTGGCGTGGCCACCCTCGAAGCCGTCTACGGTGCGCCCCACCGGCTGCAGACCCTCGCCGAGGACTTCGTTCGCCACTGGGAGGACCGCCGTGACGCGGTGCAGCCGACTATGGGCGTTCCTGGCAAGGCGATGATCGTGTGCGCTACCCGCAGCATCGCGGCTCGCCTTTACGAGCAGATCGTGGCCCGGCGGCCCGAGTGGCACGACGACGCCGACGACAAGGGCCGCATCAAGGTGGTTTACGACGCCAACCCCTCCGACACGGGCGAGATCAAAAAGCATATGCGGCGCCCCAGCGCGCTGGCCGCCGTGAAGAAGCGCCTGAAGAACCCGGCCGACGAACTTGAGATCGTGATCGTCAAGGACATGCTCCTCACCGGCTTCGACGCCCCGGCCCTGCACACCCTCTATGTGGACCGGCCGCTCAAGGGCGCCCTGCTCATGCAGACCCTCGCCCGCGTGAACCGCACCTTCCGCGGCAAGGAGGACGGGCTGCTCGTGGCCTACGCCCCGCTCGCGGAGAACCTCCAACAGGCGCTGGCCGAATTCACCCGGGACACGCGAACGGCCGGCACGAAGACCCTGGCCCAGAACACCGAGGAGGCCGCCGACATCATCGAGACGATGGTGGGGATGCTGGCCGACACCGTGGGCGTGGACTGGAAGGCGACCTATCAGTCCGACCCGAAGAACGGCTGGCGCAAGGCCCTGCTCGAGGTGACCTCCCGGCTCCGCTCCCCCGGTACGCCCGGCAACACGGACCCCGAGGACCCCACCGTCCGGCCCGTGGCGGACACGTTCCGTTCCCAGGCTTCCCGGCTGCACCGGGCCTGGGCCCTGGCCGGCCGCGTGGCCGCCGTCGAGCGCTTCCGCTTGGACGTCAAGTTTTACGAGGAGGTTCGCACCTGGCTGGCCAAGCTCGACGCGCAGGACCGGATCGCCCGAGGGGAACCCATCCCCGAAGAGATCGCCCGCCTGCTCGGCGAGATGGTGGTCGACTCCACCGAGGCGACCGGCGTCATGGACATCTACGCGGCGGCCGGCCTCGAACGGCCCCGGCTCGACGCCCTGACCCCGGCCTGGATGGAGGAGGCGGCCACGCCGTCGAAGGCAGAACTGGCCATCGAGGGCCTCCGCACGGACCTTCTCAAAGAGGCCACGCGCGTCACCGGAGGCAACGAGATCCGCCGAGCGCAGTTCTCCGAGCGCATCAACGCCGTCATGGCCAAGTACACCAACCAGCAGCTGACGGCCGCCGAGGTGATCGCCGAACTGGTGGAAATGGCCAAGGAAGTGGTGGCCGAAGCCGACCGTGGCCGGCGGTTCACGCCCCCGCTCCACGACGACGAGCTGATGTTCTACGACGTGGTGGCCCAGAACGAAGCCGCCCTGGACGTGATGGGTGACGACGTTCTCGCCCAGATCGCCCGCGACCTCGTGGCCACCATGCGCCGGGACATCAAGACCGACTGGACCGTGCGCGAGGATGTGAAGGCGAAGCTGCGGGCCAGTATCAAAAGGCTGCTCCGCAAGTACGGGTATCCGCCGGACCAGCAGCCCGAAGCAATCGTGGCGGTGATGCGGCAGATGGAGGCCGTGGCGCCGCGGATAGTCGACGGTCTGCGCTAAATTGAGAGCCATGAGTCAAGGGGGACTCTGGCGGCGAGATGATAGGCCCCCAGGCCCACAACTTCGCAACTGACAGGATTTTATCCCAACAGGCAAGAGAGGCATAGAGTGCGAGACAATTACGGGATGAATATTCAGAACTCCGGAGATAATCCGCAATTCACATTTATTCAGACACCTATTAGCAATTTTGCTAATCTACCTCCGGCAGACCTAGCCAGCCAGCACGCCATGGCACGCAAGGCCGAGAAGAACGAAATGAAACATCGAGGGCTCATGGGAAGCATTCTGGCACTTGTTACCCTGTTGTGCTTCGCTGGAGCATACCTATTCTTTCTCAATAGGGGCGACCTCAAAATTGCCGACATAATGAACAACTTCATGTCCAGCCTAAGCATCCCTCTGGCTGGGATGGTACTGCTTCCGATCATTGGCGTCCTCACGAGCCGCGAAGCGTACGATAGATTCGCCAAGAAGACTGAAGTCGAGATTGAGAATAAACAGCGTCAAATCCAGGCCGATAAAGCCGCCAAGAGTCGATTGTTTAACCTCAAAGAGTGGCGGTTATTAAAATCGCAGGCGTATCAAGAGCTTAGAAAAAAGTAATAAGTGTCAAAAAACATTAGATTCTTAATTTTATTGCCGCCTCAGGCTCAGAACCCCCCGGCCCCACCATCCTGCGCCAGGTTCGAGAACCGCGAGTAGTGCCCCTGGAACCCCACCACAATGGTCTTCGTCGGGCCGTTGCGGTGCTTGGCCACGATCAGGTCCGCCTCGCCGGCGCGCGGGGACTCCTTGTCGTACACGTCCTCGCGGTGCAGCAGGATCACCATGTCCGCGTCCTGCTCGATCGAGCCGGACTCGCGCAGGTCGGACACCTGCGGCCGCTTGTCCGTCCTCTGCTCGGACCCACGGTTCAGCTGGCTCAACGCGATCACCGGCACGTCGAGCTCCTTGGCCAGCAGCTTCAACGCCCTAGAGAACTCGGCGACCTCCTGCTGACGGGACTCGACCTTCTTGCCCGAGCTCATGAGCTGCAGGTAGTCGAGCACCACCATCTTGAGGTTGTTCTTCTGCTTGAGCCGCCGGCACTTGGCGCGGATCTCCATCATGGTCATGTTCGGGGAGTCGTCGATGAAGAACGGCGCCTCGTTCAACCGCCCCACGGTCGCGGCGATCTTGGACCACTGGTCGTCCCGGATGGTGCCCTTGCGCAGGTCCTGCAGCGCGATCGTCGCCTCGGCGCTCAGGAGCCTCATGGCGATCTCGTTCTTGCCCATCTCGAGGCTGAAGAACACGGTGGCCATGTTGTGGTGGATGGCCGCGGCCCGCGCGAAGTCCAGCGCGAGCGTGGACTTACCGACGGCGGGGCGCGCCGCGATCACGATCATCTGCCCGCCGTGCAGGCCCTGCGTCAGCTCGTCGAAGTCGTAGAAGTCGGTGGGGACACCCGTCAGGCCCTCCCCCTGGTTGCCGGCCGCCTCGATCTCGTCGACGGCGTGCTCCATGATCTCCGCGAGGCGCACGTAGTCCTCGGACTGGCGGTTCTCCGCCACCTTGTAGATCTCGGACTGCGCCTCGTTGACGATCTCCTCGACCTCGCCGTCGCCCTGATACCCTAGCTGGGTGATCTTGGTGCCGGCGGTCACGAGGCGGCGCAGGACGGCCTTCTCCGCCACGATCTCCGCGTAGAAGCTCGCGTTGGCGGCGGTGGGCACGGACTGGATCAGCTCGTGCAGCACGGCGGGGCCGCCCACGCGGCTCAGCTCCTGGCGCTTGTTCAGCAGGTCCGCCACCGTGACGGCGTCCGCGGGTTCGCCGCGGCCGTAGAGGTCGATGATCGCCTCGTAGATCATCTCGTGGCTGGGCCGGTAGAAGTCGTGGCCGCGCAGCAGCTCCACCACGTCCGCGATCGCGTCCTTGGAGAGCATCATGCCGCCCAGCACCGAGCGCTCCGCCTCCAGGTCCTGGGGCGGCAGGAAGCGTTCAGAGGAACGGCCGCCGTCGTAGGAGCCCGAGTCTCCGTAGTTCTCAGTCAACGTCCGGAGACTCCCTTCCCACAGCCCGCACGACGGCGGCCCTCGCCGGTCTTCCCGGCCCTGATTCCTCTGTTCTCACCGCCCGTGCCGCCACACCCTCCTGCAGGCGGACGGTGCGACGGTCCCCGGGGCGACGGTCCGAGCGGATGCGCGCCTGTCAGTGGTCACCTGCGGCCAATACCCGCCCTCGCGTTGGGGATACCACGCGACACTACGCGCGCCGTGGAGGCTGGGCAACCGTGTTTTCCACAGGCCTTGTGGACAACGTGTGGATTCGGCGGCGTGTCGTGTGGATCGCCTGGGGACCACGCTGGGGACAACCGCGCGACCACTCCCAGAATCCGGCTCTGACCTGGGACGATGCGATCCCCAGGCCTGTGGAGGAAGATTCTCCACCCCCCTTCGGCCCCATCGATCCAACTTGACAGCACCCCCGTTTGCGCCCTCATCACACCGCCTGGTACACGCCTATCCACACCGTCGTCCACACCCTCCACATCTGTGGACAACTCCTGTGGACAAGGTGCCCGGATCTGGGGACGGCGAAGTTGACAGCCTCTGCCCGCGGCCCCTGGGGGGGTCAGTGTGATGGCCCCATCCACCGGGACAACGCCCCCGCCCCGCGGGCGATGCGCCCAGACCCCGGCAGTCATTCTCATTCCACATCAATCTCGGTTGAATGTGGCGCGCCTCACGTCTTCTGTGCATGAATGGCACCCATCCCAACTCCCGCAGTGAACGGATCATCCGCATGCCCCTGTCTCGACGTGGTTTCCTCCTCGGCACCAGCGCCACGGCGACGCTGGGCGCCCTCACCGGCTGCGCGCCGACCGACGGCAGCCAGCAGTCCGTATGGTCGACGTACGGCGTCGGCACCGGCACCTACAACGACCTCGCCGCCGTGGCCAACACGCTCACCCAGGTCAACCGCCGCCAGGTCCGCCTTATGACCTCGTCCACCGGCATGGGCCGTATGGCCCCCCTCATCAACGGCACCGCGGACCTCGCCCGCTCCGGCGACGAGTACTTCTACGCGTTCGAGGGGGACGACGAGTTCTGCTCCCCGCAGTGGGGACCCCAGTCGGTGCGCCAGGTGTGGAGCCCGCAGGGCAACTATGGGGTGCTGGTGCGCAAGGACAGCGGGATCGAGACCGTCGAGGACCTCCGGGGCCGCAACTATCCAAACCTGGTGGGTGCCACCTCCATCAACCGCAAGCTCGAGGCCTTCCTCAACTACGGCGGCCTCACCCGCAGCGACACGAACCTGGTGAACGTGAGCTACGCGGGCCAGGTGGAGGCCATGAAGACGGGCCAGCTGGACGCGCTCTACCAGAACGTGGTCGGCTCGAACGTCGAGGAGCTCGCCTCCCAGTACCCCATCCGTTGGCTCGATCTCAGCAGTGACAACCCGGCCCGCTTCGCCTCCTGGAAGCGGCTCGCCCCCATCGCCCGCCCGGGCCGCTTCAGCGGTGGGGCCGGCATGGCCGAGGGCGAGTCCGCCGTGAACATGCAGTACTCAATCCCCCTGACGGCCCTCTCCACCCGGTCCTCCGACGAGGTGCAGGAGTTGGTGACGCAGATCCACGACAACTTCGACCGTTACAAATCCGCCACCCGCGACACCAAGCTGTTCGCCCTGGACAAGATCATGCTCACCCCGATGGTCGTCCCCTTTCACGACGGGGCGGTCGCGTTCTTCAAGGAGAAGGGGGTGTGGACGCCCGGGCTCCAGGCCCGTCATGAGGCCCTACTGGACCGCGAGGGTCGACTCAAGGAGGCCTGGCCCGGCTTCCGGGAGGCCCATGGGAAGGAGGACGGTGCTCCGAAGCACTGGTTCGACTGGAAGCAGGAGAACCTCCCCGAGCTCCCCCCGATCAACGACCTCCCCGAGACGGACGCCGCCCCCACCGACACCCAGGAGACGGACGCATGAGCCACCTCGCCCCCACCGCAGCCCCCCGAACCGGGGCCTCAGACGGCGCCCCGGTCGCGTCGCTCGCCGCGGACATCAACGCCGTCACAACCCACAATCCCCGCCTCACCCCGTTCTGGACCACGGTCACGGTGGTCCTCACCGCCCTGGGGGTCCTGGTGACGATGAACCAGGTCTTCTTCTGGCGTTTGGGCGGGATTACGCTCCTCCAGAACACTTTCCTCTACCTGCTCCTGGCGTGCTTCCTCCCGATCGTCTTTATCGTCACGCCAGCCCTCAGCCGCAGGGCCCACAAGTCTCCCGGCGCCGCCGGCGGGCCTCCGCCCGGCACGAGCACCCTCCAGATCATCGAGGCCGAGGGGATGCGGACCGCTCGGCAGGGCGTCCCCCTGTACGACGTGCTCCTCATGGTCCTGACAGTCATCTCCTGCCTGTACTTCGCCTTCCACGGCGTGGACATCCAGGAGTATGGCTGGGAGTGGAACGCCCCCGCCGTGGCCACCGTCCTCTCCCTCGTCTTCTGGGCCCTCGTCGTGGAGATCCTGCGACGGGCCGCGGGGTGGATCGTCGCCGTGCTGGGCCTCGCCTTCTCCCTCTACCCGATCATCGCGGGCGGCATCCCCATCGGGATCCTCCAGGGCATCGACTACGACCTCCTCACCATCGGCCAGGTCCACTCAATGGGGACCGAGTCCATCCTGGGCATGCCCCTCCAGACGGCGGGGGCCATCCTGGTGGGCTTCCTCCTCTTCGGCACCGTGCTGCAGCACACCGGCGGAGCCGATTTCTTCCACAACCTGTCGATGGCCGTCTTCGGGCGCTACCGCGGCGGTTCGGCGAAGGTGGCCGTGGCATCCTCCGCCACCATGGGCATGATGTCCGGCTCCGCCGTGTCCAATGTGCTCACCACGGGACCGATGACGATCCCCGCCATGATCCGCTCCGGCTTCACCCCCCGCGTCGCCGGCGCCGTGGAGGCTACGGCTTCCTCCGGCGGCTCCATCACGCCGCCCATCATGGGCACCGCCGCCTTTCTCATGGTCTCGTTCGTCGGTGTCCCGTACACCACGATCCTCGTGGCGGCCACGATCCCGGCCTTCCTGTACTTCCTGGGCGTCTTCCTCCAGATCGACGCCTACGCGGCGGTCCACGACCTCAAGGGCACGCCCCGCCACCTCCTGCCGCGCCTTGGCCTCGCCCTCAAAGAGGGCTGGCCCTACCTCGGCGCCCTCGCGGTGCTCACGGGCCTCCTCTTCGTCCTCGACTCCGAGGCCCAGGTGCCGTTCTGGGTCGTGGGGCTGCTCATCCTCATCGCCGCCGTCAGTCCCCGCGTGCAGATGTCCCGCCGCCAGTGGTTGGACATGGCCGTTGACTGCGGGCGTACCCTCGCCCAGATCATCGGCATCATCGCCGGCGTCGGGCTCATCCTGGGCGGCCTCACCGCCACGGGTGTGGCCCTGTCCCTCTCCCGGGACCTCGTGGCGCTCGTGGGGGACAACACGATCCTCCTGCTCCTCACCGGCGCGGCCGTGTGCTTCGTCCTCGGCATGGGCCTGACCATCTCTGCGGCCTACGTCTTCCTGGCCATCGTCATGGTCCCCGCCGTCATCTCGCTGGGCATCGACCCGCTGGCCGCCCACCTCTTCGTCATCTACTGGGCGTCGGTGTCCTACATCACCCCGCCGGTCGGCCTCGCGGCATTCGCCGCCGCGGGCATCTCCAAGGCGTCCCCGATGGCTACGTGCGTCGAGGCCATGCGCCTCGGGGCCGTCAAGTACATCGTCCCGTTCGGCTTCGCCCTCAACCCGGCCCTCGTCGCCCAGGCGAGCGGCGGGGAAATCCTCTTGGCCTTCCTCTTCAGTGTCGTGGCCGTCTACGCCGTGGCGGGCGCCCTCGGCGGCTACCTTGCGGTCGTCGAGCGCCGCCTGCCCGTCTGGGCCCGGGTCGCCCTGGCCGTCAGCGGGTTCATGATGTTCCTCCCCCAGCTCTGGGTCACCCTTCTTGGCCTGGCCTTCACCGCCGCCGTCGTCGCCGTCGTCCGGCTTGCAGTGCCTGGGGACCTGCCCCCCGAGCCCGTGGAGGACTCCGGAGAGGCCCCCCGTCTCCCCACCCACGCAGCATCCTGACCCCCACCCACGTCCCGAGGAGGACCCCGATGATCACCCCCACCCAGGACACCGCCGGCAAGGAACGCCTGGTCCTACTCACCGCCGAAGACGGCATCGGCGTCCTCACCATCAATCGCCCCGCCGCCCGCAATGCCATGAACCAGGCCGTCCAGGCGGCCGTCCGAGAGGCGCTCGACGAGGTCGAGCGGCGCGAGGACATCCACGTGCTGGTGGTCACGGGAGCCGGGGACAAGGCCTTCGTCGCCGGCGCGGACATCCGGGAGATCGCGGCGCGCGGGCCCCTCGACGGCCTGGCGGGGAGGATGCAGGGGCTCTACGCCCGGCTCTCCGCCATGGAGACGCCCACCGTGGCCGCCGTCAACGGCTACGCCTTCGGCGGGGGCTGCGAACTCGCCCTGGCCTGCGACGTGCGCATCGCCTCCGACCGCGCCCAGTTCGCCCTGCCGGAGACCGGGCTGGGCATCCTCCCTGCCGCCGGCGGCACGCAGCGCCTCGCGCGCCTCGTTGGGGTCGGCAACGCCACGGAGATGATCCTGACCGGCCGACGGGTGCCCGCCGAGGACGCCCTGCGCATGGGGCTGGTGACGGCCGTGACGACCCCGGAGGAGCTCATGGACCGCGCCAAGGAGACCGCACGGTCCATCGCGGCCCGGGGCCCCCTCGCCAACCGCCTGGCCAAGACGGTCCTCGAACGGGCCTTCGACTCCGATCGGGAGACCGGCCTTCTCCTCGAGCGGCTCGCAGTCGGGATCCTCTACGCATACACCGAGCGGGATGAGGGCACCACCGCGTTCTTCGAGAAGCGGGCCCCGCACTACCGCTGACACCCCCCGCACGACATCGAAGGAAGGCACCACCATGACCGAAGAGATCCGCAGCGTCGTCGTCCTCGGAGCTGGCACCATGGGCTCGCAGATCGCGGCCGTCTCGGCCCTGGCCGGCTACACCACGTCCCTCGTGGACATCCAGCAGAAGCAGCTCGACCGGGCGCGCGAGCAGCTCCGGCAGCGGCTGGACCGGGATGTCGAGAAGGGCCGGCGCGACCGCGGCGCGGTCGACGAGGCCTGGGGCAGGCTCGCCCTCACAACGGACCGCGACAGAGTGGCCGCGAGCGCGGACCTCGTGATCGAGGCCGCCGTGGAGGACCTCTCCGTCAAGCGGTCCATCTTCGCCGACCTCGACCGGGTGTGCCCTCCACACACCCTGCTCGTGACTAATTCCTCCAACATCGTCTCCTCCCGCGTCGCCGACGCCACGGGCCGGCCGGGGAAGGTGTGCAACCTCCACTTCTTCAACCCAGCCCTGGTGATGGCGTGCGTGGAGATCGTCCCCCACGAGGGCACGGACCCGGAGACGGTAGAGGCGGCCAGCGCCTTCGTCAGATCGCTCGGCAAGACGCCGGTCAAGCTCAAGCGGGAGGTCCCCGGCTTCCTGGCCAATCGCCTCCTGAACGCGCTGCGTCGCGAGGCACTGGACCTCTACGAGGGCGGGGTCGCCGACTTCGAGGACATCGACCTCGCGGCGAAGACGGCGCTGGGGCACCCCATGGGCCCCTTCGAGCTGATGGACCTGGTGGGGATCGACGTCGTCTACCTGATCCGCCTGGCCGAGTACGAGCAGACGGGCGACCCCGCTTCGCTGCCGGCCGATTCGATCAAGGCCAAATACGAAGCGGGCGACTACGGCCGAAAGACAGGACGCGGTTGGTACGACTACTCGAAGGCCTGACCGAATCAGACCGAAGGAAGACGCGGCGGGAACAGTGCGGCCGCGATCTTGGTCACCCGCTCCACGGCGCGATTGTCGTCACGCTCCCGCCAGATCAACCGAACCTCGAGGGGCGTACCAGCTGGGTTGAGCGGGAGCCAGACGACGCCTTCGGCTCCGATGTTGTCCCTGACCGAATCCAGTGTCAACGCGATGCCGACGCCAGCGTCTACGAGAAGGGTCTGCGTCCAAGAGTCCGGCGCGTGTTCTCGGACACGGGGAACGAATCCAGCGGAGCGGGCCAGGCTCTGCAGGCGGTTGCTCAGCGCGGACATGGACCCTCCGGGCAGGGCGATCCATTCCTCTTCGGCGAGGTCAGACATGGCCACAGCCGGGAGCGAAGCTAGCCGGTGACCGCGAGGCATTGCGACGAGCAGTTTTTCCCGGCCCACCAGATACGAACCGACCTCCGCTGGCAGGAAGTCCCACCGGCCCAATGACAGATCGAGGTCACCGCTGATCACTCGCTCTAAGCCTTGCGGCGAGAACTGGGAGCTGTGCAACTCGAGCCGGACCCCTGGGCACCGGGCCCGCACTTCCCGGGCCAACCGGGCCACACTCCGGTTGATTGATGCCCCAGCGAACCCCAGACGTACTAGATGTAAGAGGTCATGACGTTGTTGACTCGGGCCGGGGCCAACGAGGCCGGTGGAGCATCTCCGCAGGAGGTATGCGGCCGATGGTAGTTGTAGTGGTTCACCCACACTGCCAACGCCTCACGCCGGGCCGTCTCTGAGGTATACGGGCGGGCGTAGAGGACCTCATCGACCATCAGCCGGTTGTAGCGTTCGACCTTCCCGTTATGGCGGGGCGTGTAGGGCCGGATCCGGTGGTGCCGGCCCCCGAGCGAGACCACCTTCGCGGTGAAGTCCACGGCCCGGTAGTTGTTGCCGTTGTCCGTGATCACCCTGTCGATCCGGATGCCGTGGGCGGCGAAGAACGCCCGCGCCCGGCAGAAGAAGCTCACGGTCGTAGCTGCCCGCTCATCGGGCAAGGCTTCGGTGTAGGCCAGGCGGGTGAACCCGTCGATCGCCGAGTGCAGGTAGGTGTAGCCGACCCGTCGGCCAGGCCCGCGCTTGGCTGCTCGCGCGTTCTCGGAGTCCCGTCCGTGCGCACGCCAGCCGCCCCCGTCAGGGATGCGCCCGATCTTCTTCACGTCCAGGTGCACCATGTGCCCTGGCCCTCTCGCGGTGATCCTCCGGGCCGGCTGCCGGCGGAGGTCTTCTCCGGCTGGGGTCAGGTCCCGTAGGCGGGAGATCCCGGCCCGGTGCAGCCACCGTCCCACGGTGCGCAGGCACAGCTGGTGGCCCTCGGAGACGAGGTGGTGATGGATGCGCCGTGCGGACCACTTGCGCTCCCGCCGCAGGGCGTGGATCTGGGCGACCAGGACCGGATCGAGCTGGGCAGGTGAACGGTGCGGCCGGCTGGGCAGGTCCTGAAGGCCGGCTTCTCCCTGGGCGCGGTAGCGGGCGACCCAGGTGGCCACCGTGGGCCGGCTGACGCGGAACTCGGCGGCCACGTGTGCCTGCGGGATCCCGTCGTGCAGGTGGCGGTGGACCATCCTGAGTCGGCCAGTCGGGGTCAGGGGTGCGTTAGCGTGAGTCATGAGTGGGTCTTTTCGGGCAGGTGGGTTGTTGAGGAACTTCCATCCTGCGGGGCGGGGCCCACTCGTCTCATCTCAGCCGGCGCCTCGTGGCAAGAACCTCATGACCCACAACACCTAGGCTGAGCCCGTGCGTCTCGTCCTGCTCGTCCTGCTCTCGCTGCTGAGCCAGCAGCTCGGCGCGTCCGTGGCGGGCCTGCTGTTCGACGACGTCGGCGCGTCCGCCATGGTCGCCCTGCGCGTGGTGTTCTCGGCGGCCGTGCTGCTGCTCGTCACCCGGCCGAGCCGCGCCGCCCTCGCCGGCCTGGGCCCCCGGGGGTGGGCCGCCGTCGTCGGGCTGGGCGCGGCCATGACCGGCATGAACCTGGCCATCTACGAGGCGTTCGCGCGAATCCCGCAGGGCGTGGCCGTGACGTTCGAGGTGCTCGGGCCGCTGGCGCTGTCCGTGGCGGCGAGGCCGTCGTGGCGGTCGGCGGCGTGGGCGGCCCTCGCGCTCGCTGGGATCGGGGTGCTCGGCCGGGAGGGGTTCAGCGCGGACGGCCGGATCGGCGGGGCGGGACTGGACCCGGTGGGGGTGGCGCTCGCGCTGGCCGCGGCGGCGTGCTGGGCGGCATACATCCTGCTCTCGCAGCGTGCGGGGACCCATCTGCCGGGGGTGCAGGGGCTGGCCCTGGCGACGGCGGCCGGGTCCCTCGTGGCGCTGCCGGTCGGCGTCGCGACGGCGGGGGCGGCCCTGCTCTCTCCCGTGGTGCTGGGCGTGGGGCTGGCCGTGGCGCTGCTGTCCACGGCGGTGCCGTACGGGATCGACCTGCAGGTGCTGCGCCGCATGCCGACCGCGCTGTTCTCCCTGCTGACGTGCCTCTCGCCGATCGCGGCGGCGCTGACCGCGTGGGCCGTGCGCGGGCAGGAGCTCACCCCGCTGGACCTGGCGGGGATGCTGCTGGTGATCGCGGCGTGCGCGGCCGCCGTCTGGACGGGCCGGTCACCCGGTGTGGCGGGCGGGGGCCGAAGTTAGCCTGGGTCGATGACCCACCCGCCCCATCCCGTCCCCGCCGACGTCCCCGCCGCCGAGCGCGCCGCCCTGCGCCGTGGCCGGCTGCGTCCGTGGCTGCCGTTCCTGCTCGCGGCCGCGCTGTGCCTGGCGCTGCTGGGGTGGGCCCTCGTCGCCCTGCCGGGCCTGCCGGAGCGCGTGCCCACGCACTGGGGCGTCGACGGGCGACCGGATGCGTGGGAGGACGCCTCGTTCGGCACGGTGGCGACGGGGCCGCTGATCGGCCTCGGCATGACGGGGTTCCTGGCCCTGGTCTCCGCGATGGTCACTGCCCTGGTTCCCATGGATCCGGGGCTGTCCCCGTGGCGGCGCGTGCGCCAGCCGGGGGTGCACCGCGGGGTCCAGGCGTGCCTCGGGTGGTCGTGCGTGCTCATCGTGCTGGTGCTGGCCCCGACGACGGCCGAGGTGCTCGCCGCCGGGGCGTGGACGATGGCCTGGTGGCTCCTGCCCCTCACGCTGACCGTGCTCATGGTGGGCATCTTCCCGGCGATGCGGGCCGGCACCCGGCGGTGGACGCGCTGGGCGGACCGCGTCGCCGCGGACCTCGGGCACCGGCCCACGGCCGCGGAGCTCGCCGAGGACGAGGTGTGGACGCCCCTGGGGCTCAAGCGCGACCCCGAGGACCCGGCCGTCTTCCCCGCCAAACGCCCCGGCTACGGCGTGGGTGTGACGGTCAACCTCGCCACCCCGGCGGGCCGGTGGCTGGTGCGCGGATTCGTGGCGGTGTTCATCGTCGGCCTGCCGCTGGCGCTCTGGCTCGGCGCGTTCGCCGCGCGGTGAGGCGGACCGTGTCCGACGACGTCGCCGTCCGCCTGCTCCTGATCGCCGACACCCACATCCCGCGGCGTGCCCGCGCCCTGCCCGCGCAGGTGTGGGCCGGGGTGGCGCGGGCCGACGTCGTGCTCCACGCCGGCGACTGGGTGACCGAGGACGTGCTCGACGACCTCGACGCACGGGCCGCCCGGCTGGTGGGCGTGTGGGGCAACAACGACGGGCCGGGGCTGCGGGCGCGGCTGCCCGAGGTGGCGCGCGTGGAGATCGGCGGGGTGCGGATCGCGATGGTCCACGAGACGGGCCCGGCGGCCGGCCGCGAGCGCCGCATGGCCGCGGCGTTCCCGGACGCGGACGTGCTGGTGTTCGGGCACAGCCACATCCCGTGGGACACCGTGGCCGGCCCGGAGACCGCGAACCCGGGCCTGCGGCTGCTCAACCCCGGCTCCTGCACGGACCGGCGACGGCAGCCGGTGTGCACGCTGATGCGCGCGGTGGCGCGGGACGGACGGCTCGAGGACGTGGAGCTGGTGTCCGTGGACCGCACGCCGTGACCGACGGGCCGGCCGCTCCCCGCAACGCGGGTTGAGTTATCACCGGTCCAGGCGGCGCGCACCCGTGATAACTCAACCCGCGTCGCGCCGGGGCCGCCGTGTCCGGCGGGTCGGCCGCTCCTGCACAGCCACCACGACGACGGCGGCCCTCCCCAGGGCGCGTCGGTCCGGTCCGTCGCAGGGCCCGGGGGCGGCAGGCTCACCCCATGACCGCGCGCACGCCCCTGCCGTCCACCCTCGCCGCGGGCGCCTTCACGACGGCCGAGCTGCACGCCGCCGGCCTGCCGTGGCGCCGCACCCTCGCGGCAGACCTCGCCCGGATCTGCCGCGGCGTGCACACCGCGGGCATCCCCGACCCGTGCGCCCCGGACGGCGCGGCCGCGCTGGTCCGCCTCACGGGCGGGGTGGTCTCCCACGTCTCTGCCGCCCTCTGGCACGGACTGCCGCTGCCGCCCCGCCTCACGCGGCCAGCCGGACTGCACCTGACCTTCGACCGGTCCGCGCGCACGCACCGGACCGACCTGGGCGGCGTCGTCAGCCACCGGGTGCGACTGCCCTCCGACCACGTGCTCGAGCTTCCCGACGGCCAGCGCGTCACGACGGCGGCGCGCACCTGGTTCGACCTCGCCGGGATGCTCCGCCCCCACGAGGTGGACTGGCTCATCGCGGCCGGCGACCACCTGGTGTGTCCGCCGTGGACGCCGACGGGCCGGGCGCACCCCGTGGCCACCGTGCCCGGGCTGTCGGAGGTGCTCGCCCGCTGCCGTGGCCGGCCGGGTGTCCGTCTCGCACGTGCCGCGCTGGCCGAGGTGCGCGTCGGGGCCGACTCCCCGCCCGAGACCTTCCTCCGGCTCGCGCTGATCCGGGCCGGGCTGCCGGAGCCGGAGCTGCAGGTCGCCGTCGACCCGGCCGACCCGGCCTCGCCCGTCGTGGACCTCGGGTACCGGGGGGCGCGCCTGGCCCTCCAGTACGACGGCGCCGGCCACCGCACGGCTCAGCAGCAGGCGAGGGACGCCCGTCGGGACGCGTACTGCCTCGAGCGGGAATGGACGACCCTGCGCTGCACCTGGGAGGACCAGCGCGCTGGGTTCGGGCGGATCGTGGGGCTGGTCCGGCGTCGGCTCGCCCGCACGCGCTGATCCGCCCTCGCCCGTCCCGACGCGGGTTGAGTTGTCACGGGTCCAGACCAACGCGGGTTGAGTTGTCACGGGTCCAGGCCCGCGTAACCGGTGATAACTCAACCCGCGTTGCACGCCACCGGCCGGCCCCGCGTGACGCTCTGCGACGCGCCCACCCTGCACTCGGCGCGCCTCGCCCGGGACAATGGGTCGGACTGTCCCGAAGCCTCCATCGAAAGGACCCCCGTGGCTGACCACGAGTTCGGCTTCCGCACCCAGGCGTTGCACGCGGGCGCCGTCCCGGACGCCGTCCACGGCTCCCGTGCGGTGCCGATCCACCAGACCAGCTCCTTCGTGTTCGAGTCCGCCGAGGACGCCGCCAACCTCTTCGCGTTGCAGAAGTACGGCAACATCTACTCGCGGATCGGCAACCCCACGGTCGCGGCGTTCGAGGAGCGCATCGCCACGCTCGAGGGCGGCATCGGCGCCGTCGCGACGGCGTCCGGCATGGCCGCCGAGTTCATCACCTTCGCGGCCCTCGCCGGGGCCGGGGACCACATCGTGGCCTCCTCGAAGCTGTACGGCGGCACGATCACCCAGCTCGACGTCTCCCTGCGCCGCTTCGGCGTGGAGACCACCTTCGTGGACTCCACCGAGGCCGCGGACTTCGAGGCCGCGATCCAGGACAACACCAAGGCCGTGTACACGGAGATCGTCGCCAACCCCTCCGGCGACGTCGTGGACCTGCCGGGTCTGGCCGACGTCGCCCACCGGCACGGCATCCCGCTCGTGGTGGACGCCACGCTCACCCCGCCCTACCTGATCCGGCCGATCGAGCACGGTGCGGACATCGTGATCCACTCGGCCACCAAGTTCCTGGGCGGGCACGGCACCACTCTGGGCGGCGTCGTGGTGGAGTCCGGCCGCTTCCCGTGGGACAACGGCAAGTTCCCGTCCATGACCGAGCCCGTGCCCTCGTACGGCGGCGTGTCCTGGTGGGGCAACTTCGGCGAGTACGGGTTCCTCACCAAGCTGCGTTCCGAGCAGCTGCGTGACTTCGGCCCGTCCTTGGCCCCGCAGTCGGCGTTCCAGCTGATGATCGGCGTCGAGACGCTGGCCCCGCGCATGGATGCCCACCTCGCCAACGCCCGCGCCGTCGCCACCTGGCTGGACGAGGACCCGCGCGTCTCCTGGGTGCGCTACGCCGGCCTGCCCGACCACCCGCACCACGCCCGCGCGCAGCAGCTGCTGCCCCGGGGTGTCGGCTCGGTGTTCAGCTTCGGTGTGGTCGGCGGCCGCGAGACCGGCGCCGCGTTCATCTCCGCCCTGCAGCTGGCCAGCCACCTGGCGAACATCGGCGACGCGAAGACGCTCGTGTTGCACCCGGCCTCCACCACGCACCAGCAGCTCACCGCCGAGCAGCTCGTGGCCGCGGGCATCCCGGCGGACCTGATCCGCATCTCGGTGGGCATCGAGGACCTCGAGGACATCCTCTGGGACCTGGACCAGGCCCTGACCGAGGCCACCGGCCGCACCCGTGACGGCGCCGTCGTCCCCGCAGAGCAGGAGGCCTGAGCCATGAGCACCACCCACCCCGAGCGCACCTGGACCGGCCCCGGCGCCCCCGAGCGCCTGGCGATCCTGCGGCGCACCCGGTCGATCGCGATCGTCGGCGCCTCGGACAAGCCGGCCCGCGCGTCGTACTTCGTGGCCACGTACCTGCTGAGCTCGACCACGTACCACGTCTACTTCGTGAATCCCGTGCTCGCCGCGGCCGGCAAGGAGATCCTCGGCCACCGCGTGTATGCCTCGCTGGACGACCTGCCCGTCATCCCGGACCTCGTGGAGGTGTTCCGCAAGTCCTCCGACGCCCCCGAGGTGGTGGCGGACGCCGCCCGCGTGGGCGCCCGGACCGTGTGGCTGCAGCTGGGCATCTGGAACGAGGACGCCGCGCGTCAGGCCGGGGCCGCGGGCCTGGAGATCGTGATGGACCGCTGTGTGAAGATCGAGCACGCCCGCTTCCATGGCGGGCTCAACCTCGCCGGCTTCGTCACCGGCGTGATCAGCTCGCGGCGCCAGGAACTGGACCGCTAGGCGGACGACGCCCCGTGTCGGGCGTCGTCCGGCCCGCGTTGCGCACCCGCCGTCGATGGCGTGGGATGGTCCCATGACCTCCGAGCTCCCCTCCTCGTCCCTCTCCTCCGCCTGGACCGGCCGCACCGACGGCGACGCCCCCGAGCACCTACGCTGGCACCAGGTCGTCCGCCCCGCCGACGGCCGCGGCGAGCCCACGACGCCGCAGCGCCACCCCGGTGCCGGTGCTCCGACGTCGGGCGCGCGGTCCACGGCGCTCATCGGCTTCGCCTCGGACGAGGGCGTGCGCCGGAACCACGGCCGCGTGGGCGCCGAGGACGGCCCGGAGGCGCTGCGCGGCGCGCTCGCCTCGCTCGCGTATCTCGAGGGCACGGGCGCGCTCGTGGACGCGGGCGACGTGTCCGTGGACCGCGGAGACGACGACGCCCCGGGCGAGCTCGAGGCGGGCCAGGCCGAGCTGGGCACGGTGGTCAGCGGGCTGCTGAACGCCCACGACCTGGCCGTGGTGCTCGGCGGCGGACACGAGACCGCCTACGCATCGATCACGGGCCTGACCGGCTCCACGCGCGTGGGCGCGGGCACCCGCGTGGGCATCCTCAACCTGGACGCGCACTTCGACCTGCGCGAGGCGCCGCGGCCCAGCTCCGGCACCCCGTTCCTGCAGGCGCTGCGGGACGCCGAGGGGGCGGAGCATCAGCTCTCCTACGCGGTGGTGGGCATCAGCGAGGCAAACAACACCCGGGCCCTGTTCGACACCGCGCGCGAACGCGGGGTCACGTGGGTGACCGACGAGCAGGCCCAGACCGCCGACGTCACCGGCGTCCGCCGCTGGGTGCGCTCGTTCATCAACGCGGTGGACGTGCTCTACCTGACGATCGACCTGGATGTGCTGCCGGCCGCCGTCGCCCCGGGGGTGAGCGCACCGGCCGGCTTCGGCGTGCCGTACGAGGTGATCCACGCGTGCGCGCTGGAGGCCACCCAGTCCGGGAAGCTGGCCCTGGCCGACGTCGTGGAGCTCAACCCCGCCCTGGACGTGGACGGCCGCACGGCGAAGGCCGCGGCCCGGCTGATCCACACGGTCGTCAGCCGTCACCGGACGGACGCGTCGCTGCTGGCCTGAGCGGGCCGGGGGTCCCTTCCGGCGCGGGGGGCCGCGGGCGTCAGCGTCCCTCCGCCCACGGGGCCGGGGGCTCGGCGCTGCCGTGGGCCGCGCGTCGGGCGGCGTAGTCCAGTGCCGAGCGTGCCAGGAAGTCGTGCAGGGCCAGCACCCCGGCCCGGGCTCCTGCCGAGTCCCTCCGGGTCACCGCCTCCAGCGCCGGGACGTAGAACGCCCGGCCGCGTTCGACCTCGTCGGGCAGGCCCTTCGTGGTGGCGAGCCAGAACCGGCGGCACAACCCCTGGAGCGGGACCAGGGAATCGGCGAGATAGCGGTTGTTCGCGATCGTGCGCAGGAGTTCGTGCGAGCGCCCGACGGCGGCGACGTACGCCGGCAGGTCCTCCACCGTGCGCAGGTGCCGCACGTGGGCCGCGACGGCGGCCAGCTGCTCCTCGTCCGCCCGTGCGCAGGCCAGTCCCACGGCCAGCGCCTCGAGCGACCGCCGCACCTCCAGCCTCTCCAGCTGGTCGTCCACGGAGATCGGGGGCACCTGCAGGCCACGTCCCCCACCGGCCAGGAGCCAGTGGTCTCGGATGAGGCGTTGCACGGCCTCGCGCAGGGGCGTGCGCCCCGTCTCGGCGGCGTCGATGAGGGCCGCCTCGCTGAGGATGGCGCCCGGTGGCAGCTCCCCGGTCTCGATCTTCTGCGTCAGGCGGGCGTAGGCCTCCTCCGACTTGTTCATGGGCCCAGCCTAGGCAGTCATCTTCCCCCCCCTCCGCTTGATATATCCGGAATATGCGGCGTAGCGTGGCCCACATCCTGTTACCGGCATCACATGGAGGACCCGTGAAGTACCGCCCGCAGCACGAGGCCAACCCCCTGCCCTTCTCCCCCTTCAAGAGCTCCACCGTGCCGCGGCCCATCGGCTGGCTGTCCTCCGTGAGCACGGACGGCCGGGAGAACATCGCCCCCTACAGCCAGTGGCAGAACCTCACCTTCGACCCGCCCATGGTGATGTTCTCCGCGAACCAGTACCCGGACGGACGCCGCAAGGACACCGTCCTCAACGCGGAGCAGACCGGCTGGTTCGTGTGGAACATGGCCACCTACGACCTGCGCGAGGCCGTCAACGTCTCCGCCATGGCCCTGGAGCCGGGCGAGAGCGAGTGGGACCGCATCGCGGAGCACGGCGTCACCAAGGTCTACGCGGACGCCCACCCCATCCCGATGGTCGCCGAGTCCCCCGTGCGCTTCGAGTGCCGCTACCACTCGACGCACCGCATCAAGGGCGACTCGAACGTCGGCACCATCGACGTGGTCTTCGCCCACGTGGACACCATCCACATCGACGACGACGTCATCACCTCCGACGGCCGCCTCGACATCCCGCGCATCCAGCCGATCGCCCGCCTGGGCTACTTCGACTACACCGTGGTGCGGGAGACCTTCGAGATGCGGGTGCCCGGCGCCGACGGCGATGCCCAGGCCGGCCTCGAGGGGCGGTCATGAGCACCGCGGCCACCGGTGCGGCCCGGCCCGCTCCCGTGCCCGGGGCCCGCCCCCGGAGCCTGAAGGACATGCTGGCCGTGAACTTCGGCAACGCGCTGGAGTGGTACGACTGGAACGTCTACACGATCTTCGCCCCGGTCTTCGCGGCGCAGATCTTCCACGCGGACAACCCCACCTCCGAGCTGCTCGCCACCCTGGCCGTCTTCGCGGTGGGCTTCGTCGCCCGCCCCATCGGCGGCTACGTGTTCGGCGCCTACGCGGACCGGGTGGGCCGCAAGCGCAGCCTCTTCGCGGCGATGATGATCACCGCGCTCGGCAGCCTGATCATCGCCTTCACCCCCACCTACGGCACGGTGGGCGTCCTCGCCTCGGTGATCCTCGTCATCGCCCGTCTGCTGCAGGGCCTGGCGCACGGCGGCGAGATGGGCACCTCCGTGACCTACCTCGTGGAGCGGGCGCCGCAGGGCCGGCGCGGGCTGTTCGGGGCGACGTCGTGGGTGTCCGTGGTGGTGGGCACGATCCTGGCGACACTCGTGGGCCTGGCCGTCAACACGCTGCTCTCCCACGAGCAGGTGGCGTCCTGGGGCTGGCGCGTGGCGTTCGGCATCGGCGGCGTCCTCGGCCTCTACGCGCTGTACCTGCGCCGGAGCCTGACGGAGTCGGAGCACTTCACGGCGGCGCAGCAGGTGGTGCCCACCGCCGACGACGCTCCCCGCCGGGAGCCGGGTGCGGTGTGGCGCGGCCTGCTGACGATCTTCCTGGTCTCCGCGGGCGGCTCCCTGATGTTCTACACGTGGCTGATCTACCTGCCCACGCACGCGCAGGTGGCCCATCAGATGGACAAGTCCACCACCCTCTCGGCCTCGCTCGTGGCCCAGGTGATCTTCCTGGTCGCCATCCTCGGGGCGGGCCTGCTGGGCGACCGGGTCGGCCGCCGCCCGCTGGTCATCGCCTTCGGCCTGCTCTTCGTGGTGCTGCCGTTCCCGCTGTTCGGCATGCTGGACGGCACCTTCGCCTCGTTCCTGCTCGTGCAGACCATCGCCCTGCTGGCCGTGGCGCTGCTGTTCGGCGTCAACGGCGCCGTCTGGTCCGAGGCGCTGCCCACGGCGGTGCGCGCCAAGGGCGTGGCCACCATGCTCTCACTGGCCACCGCGATCTTCGGCGGCACGGCGCCGTACCTGATCACGTGGCTGACGGCGCAGGGGTGGACCAGCGCGTTCCCGATCTACCTCATGGTGGTCGGCGGCCTCACCGGCCTGACCGGCCTGTTCATGAAGGAGACGAAGGACGTGGACCTGGCGGCCTGAGCCGGGGCCAACCGACCCGACCCGCAGGCCGCCCCTCCACACACAGAGTGGTCACGACACGCCGTCTCGCGCAGACGCACGCGGCGTGTCGTGACCACTCTGCGGCGTCGGATGACGCTGTGGCGTCAGTGCCCCTCGGCCTCGGCGCCCTCGGACTCCTCGGCCAGGTCCTGCGGCTCGGCGTCGGCGGACACGCCCGCGAGCGCCTCCGCCACGGCGGCCAGCACGGACCCGTCGCGCAGGGCCTGCTCGGCGGCGGCCAGCTGCGGGGCCATGTACTGGTCCGGGCCGGGGCCGGGGACACCGGCCTCGCGGATCACGCGGACGGCGGCACCGGTCGCGGCGGAGGGCTGCAGCGGGGCGCGCAGCTCGATCGCGCGGGCGGCGGCCACGAGCTCGACGGCGAGCACCCGGCGGAAGTTCTCCACGGCCGAGCGCAGCTTGCGGGCGGCGTGCCAGCCCATGGAGACGTGGTCCTCCTGCATCGCGGAGGACGGGATGGAGTCCACGGACGCGGGCACGGCCAGGCGCTTCATGTCCGAGACGAGCCCGGCCTGCGTGTACTGGGCGATCATCATGCCGGAGTCCACGCCCGGGTCGTCCACGAGGAACGCGGGCAGCCCGTGCGAGCGGGCCGGGTCCAGCATGCGGTCGGTGCGGCGCTCGGACATGCTGGCGACGTCGGCCACCGGGATGGCCAGGAAGTCCAGCACGTACGCCACGGGCGCCCCGTGGAAGTTGCCGTTCGAGCTCACCCGGCCGTCGTCGAGCACCACCGGGTTGTCCACGGTCGCGGCGAGCTCGCGCTCGGCCACGGTGCGCACGTACGCGAGGGTGTCGCGGAGGCCGCCGGCCACCTGCGGGGCGCAGCGCAGCGAGTAGGCGTCCTGCACGCGGGAGTCGCCCTCCTTGTGGCTGGCCACGATCGGCGAGCCCGCCAGGATCTTCAGCATCCGGTCGGCGGAGGTCGCCTGGCCCGGGTGGGGGCGCAGCGGCAGGTGCAGCTCCGGCACGAACACGCGGTCGGTGCCGAGCAGCGCCTCCACGGACATCGCGGCGGTGAGGTCCACGGTGTCGGCGAGCTCCTCGAGGTCGGCCAGCGCCATGATCAGCATGCCGAGCATGCCCTCGGTGCCGTTGACGAGGGCCAGGCCCTCCTTCTCCCGCAGCTCGACCGGCTCGATCCCGGCCTCGGCGAGCGCCTCGCCGGCCGGACGCAGCGCGCCGTCCGTCCCGACGACGTCGCCCTCGCCCATCAGCGCCAGGGCCACGTGGGAGAGGGGGGCGAGGTCACCGGAGCAGCCCAGGGAGCCGAACTCGCGCACGGCGGGGGTGATGCCCGCGTTGAGCATGGCCACGAAGGTCTCGACCACCACGGGGCGCACGCCCGTGCGGCCGGAGGCCAGCGTGGTGGCCCGCAGGAACATCAGCGCGCGGACGACCTCGCGCTCCACCACGGGGCCCATGCCGGCGGCGTGGGAGCGGATCAGGGACTTCTGCAGCTGCGCGCGGGACTCGAGCGGGATGTGCTTGTCCGCGAGCGCGCCGAAGCCGGTGGACACGCCGTAGGTGGGCGTCTCGGCCTCGGCCAGCGCCTCGACGTGGCGGCGCACCGCGCCGACGGTCTCGAGCACGTCGTCGGCGAGCACCACGCGGGCGTCGTGGCGGGCCACGGCGACGACGTCGTCCAGGGTGGCCCCGGACGTGCCGAGCGTGACGGTGACGGGAGGGGTGGTCATGGTGATGCGTTCTCCTTGCTGTCGGTCGATCAGACGGCCCGGCGGCCCGCGCGCCAGACCGCGTGGGTCAGCGGCATGCCGGGGCGGTAGGCCAGGTGGATGGCGGCGGGGGCGTCGAGCACGTGCAGGTCGGCGCGCTTGCCGACCTCGAGGCTGCCGACGCGGTCCTGCGCGCGCAGGCCGAGGGCCCCGCCGAGGGTGGCGGCGCGCACGGCCTCGGCGAGGGTCAGGTGCATCTGCAGCACGGCGGTGCCCACGTTGAAGTTCATGGACGTGGTGTAGCTGGTGCCCGGGTTGCAGTTCGAGGCCAGGGAGACCTCGATGCCGGCGTCGAGCAGACGACGCGCGGGCGCCAGCGGGGCGCGGGTGGACAGGTCGCACGCGGGCAGGCAGCCGGCCACGGTGCCGGGCGTCCCGGTGGCGGAGGCGCGGTCCCAGTCGGCCCAGGTGCCGGCCAGGGCCTCGACGTCCGCGTCGGAGAGGTGGTTGACGTGGTCCACGGAGGCGGCGCCGAACTCCACGGCCACGCCCACCCCCGGGCCCTGCTCGATCTGGTTGCCGTGCAGGCGCACGCCCAGGCCCGCCGCCACACCCGCGGCGAGCACGCGGCGGGTCTGCTCGGCGTCGAAGGCGCCGGTGTCGCAGAACACGTCCACCCAGCCCACGTGCTCCCGCACGGCCGCGAGCATCGGCCCGACGACGTCGTCCAGGTAGTCCTCCGCATCCCGGCCCGGGGGCACGAGGTGGGCGCCGAGGAAGGTCACCTCGTCCACGAGGCCCTCCTCGCGCAGCCCGGCCAGCAGGCGCGCGTGGCGCGCCTCCTCCTCCACGGTGAGCCCGTAGCCGGTCTTGGTCTCGAGGTAGGTGGTGCCGCCGGCCACCGCGTCGGCCACCCGGCCGCGGACCAGCTCGGCCAGGCGAGCGTCCGAGGCGGCGCGGGTGGCGGAGGTGGTCACGCCGATGCCGCCGGCCGCGTAGGACTCGCCGGCCATGCGGGCCTCGAACTCGGCGGAGCGGTCCCCGTCGAACACGAGATGCGTGTGGGAGTCCACCCAGCCGGGCAGCACGGCGCGGCCCTCGACGGACACCCGGTCGTCCGCCTCCGGGGCGTCCGCGGCGGGGCCGATCCAGGCGATGCGCTCGTCCTCGACGACGACGGCCGCGTCCGTGAGCACCCGCCCTTCGGGGTCGACGGTGGTCAGCTCGGCGATGTCGGTGATGAGCGTGGAGCGCATGGGGGCCTCTCTGCGGGACGGACGGGGGTGGGCCGGTGGGGCGGGCCTCAGGTGAGCGCGGCCACCAGGTGGGCCAGCGGCGTGGCCAGCACGATGGTGAGCGCCACGCGCTCGACCCAGATCACCAGGAGGTGCCACATCTTCACGGGGATGTCCGTGGCCAGGATGGCAGGAACCACCGCGGAGAAGAAGATGATCGCGGAGACGCAGACGACGCCGATCACGAACCGGGCGACGAGGTCCTCGTGACCGGCCGCCATCGTGGCCGGGATGAACATCTCGGCGATCGAGGTGGCGGAGGCCGAGGCCAGCAGGCCGGGGTCGGAGTAGCCGAGCGCCCAGAACAGCGGGTAGAAGATCACGCCGATCCACTCGAACACGGGCGTGTACGTGGCCAGGACCAGGGCGATCAGGCCCACGGACATGATGGACGGCAGGATCTGGAGCACCATCACGAGTCCATCCCGGAAGTTGACCCAGATGTTCTTCGGCAGGGACGGGGCCTCGGCGAGGGTCTGCTCGGCGGCGCGACGGGCCACGCGGAAGCGGTCCCGGGTGACGGCCTGCTCGGGCGAGTGGGTGACGCCCGGGTAGCACTCGTCCGGGATGCGGCTCAGCGGCGGGATGCGCACCGTGATGGCGGTGACCGCGAACGTCACCGCGAGGGTGCCGAAGAAGTACCAGAGCCAGATGTCCATCAGGCCCAGCGTCTTGGCCACGATCACCATGAAGGTCGCGGACACCGTGGAGAAGCCGACGGCGATGATCGCCGCCTCGCGGGCCGTGTAGCGGCCGCCGGTGTACATGCGGTTCGTCAGCAGCAGGCCCAGGGCGTAGGAGCCCACGAAGGAGGCGACGGCGTCGACGGCGGCGCGGCCGGGCACGCGCCAGATCGGCCGCATGGCCGGGTGCAGGTAGACGCCCACGAACTCCATGAGGCCGTAGCCGATCACGAGGGCCAGGAAGACGCCGCCGATGGGGACGATCAGGCCCACGGGCACCACGAGCTTGTCCATCAGGAACGGGCCGATGCTCTCGTCCAGGATCCAGCTCGGGCCCACGCCGAACACGACCATCGCCGAGGCGACCAGGCCGAGCACGGCGAGGAAGGCGAAGACCGTCCGGGTGGTGCTGGTGCGCCAGCGGCCCGAGGCGAACGGGTACACGGCGCCGGCGGCGATGATGGCCATGCCCACCCAGCGGTCGGCCGGGCCGAGCAGCCCGCGCACCCAGGTCACCAGGTGGTCCAGCGGGATGGAGCTCGCCCCGTTGATCGTGACGGGCACGAAGAACATGACGATGCCGATCGCCGAGTAGACGATCATGCGCCAGCGCGCCGGCGGGCGGGGCGCGTCGGCCTCGATCGCGGCCATCGCGGTGGTGTCGGTGTGCAGCTCGTGGTCTGCGGGGCGGGACGAGTCCATCGTGGTGTCCTTTCGATCGCGAGCCGGACGGGCGTCCGCCCGTCCGGCTCGCGGCGGTGAAGCCGTCGGACGGCGACGGCGCGGCGGCACCGTCGCCGTCCGACGACGTGACCGGGGTCAGTCCCGGATCGTGGCCTCCATGGGCACACGGACGCCGCGCTCGGCGGCGACCTCGACGGCGCGGGAGTAGCCGGCGTCGACGTGGCGGATGACGCCCATGCCGGGGTCGTTGGTGAGCAGCGCCTCGAGCTTGGCCGCGGCCAGCTCGGTGCCGTCGGCAACGCCCACCTGGCCGGCGTGGATGGACCGGCCGATGCCGACGCCGCCGCCGTGGTGGATCGACACCCAGGTGGCGCCGGAGGAGGTGGCGGTCAGGGCGTTCAGCAGCGGCCAGTCGGCGATCGCGTCGGAGCCGTCCAGCATGGACTCGGTCTCGCGGTACGGGGAGGCCACGGAGCCGGAGTCGAGGTGGTCGCGGCCGATCACGATCGGCGCCTTGACCTTGCCCTCGGCCACGAGCTGGTTGAAGAGCAGGCCGGCCTTGTGGCGCTCGCCGTAGCCCAGCCAGCAGATGCGGGCCGGCAGGCCCTCGAACTCCACGAACTCGGCGGCGCCGTCGAGCCAGCGGTGCAGGTGCTCGTTCTCGGGGAACAGCTCCTTCAGGGCCTCGTCGGTCACGCGGATGTCCTCCGGGTCGCCGGAGAGCGCGGCCCAGCGGAACGGGCCGAGGCCCTCGCAGAACAGCGGGCGGATGTAGGCCGGGACGAAGCCCGGGAACTCGAACGCGCGGGAGTAGCCGGCCTTGCGGGCCTCGTCGCGGATGGAGTTGCCGTAGTCGAACACCTCGGCGCCGATGTCCTGGAAGCCGACCATGGCCTCGACCTGGCGGGCCATGGACTCCTGGGCCTTCTTGGTGAAGGTGTCCGGGTCGGCCTCGGCCTCGGCGTGCCAGTCCTTCTCGTCGATCTCGATCGGCAGGTAGGACAGCGGGTCGTGCGCGGAGGTCTGGTCGGTGACGATGTCGATCTCGACGGTGCCGGCCTTCTGGCGCTCGAGCAGCTCGGGGAACACCTCGGCGGCGTTGCCCACGAGGCCCACGGAGACGGCCTCGCCGTCGCGCTTGGCCTGCATGACGCGCTCGACGGCCTTGTCGATGTCCGTCTCCACCTCGTCCAGGTAGCGCTTGCCCATGCGACGGCGCAGGCGGTCCTCCGAGACGTCCACGATCAGGCAGACGCCGCCGTTGAGGGTGACGGCCAGGGGCTGGGCGCCGCCCATGCCGCCGCAGCCGCCGGTGAGGGTGAGGGTGCCCTGGAGGGAGCCGTCGTAGCGCTTGCGGCCGATCGCGGCGAAGGTCTCGTAGGTGCCCTGCAGGATGCCCTGGGTGGCGATGTAGATCCACGAGCCGGCGGTCATCTGGCCGTACATCATCAGGCCCTCGGCCTCGAGCTTGCGGAACTCCGGCCACGTGGCCCAGTCGCCCACGAGGTTGGAGTTGGCGATCAGCACGCGCGGGGCCCACTTGTTGGTGCGGAACACGCCCACCGGCTTGCCGGACTGCACCAGGAGGGTCTCGTCCTCCTCGAGGTCCTTGAGGGTGGCGACGATGGCGTCGTAGGCCTCCCAGGAGCGGGCCGCGCGGCCGGTGCCGCCGTAGACGACGAGGTCCTCGGGACGCTCGGCGACCTCGGGGTCCAGGTTGTTCATGAGCATCCGCAGCGGGGCCTCGGTCTGCCAGGACTTGGCGGAGAGCTCGGTGCCGCGCGGGGCGCGGATGGTGCGGGACGGGTCGTGCTGGGTGAAGCCCTCGGCCATGGCAGTTCCTCTCGACGGGGTGCGTGCGCCGCCGGGACGGGTAGCCCCGGTGATTTCACGGCTCGGCATGCACTTTCCGAACATTGAAACAGTGACTCGGCTCACGCGCAAGCCCGATCCGCGTGTCCCGCACCCGTTACGCTCCCTCTCATGACCACCACCCCCACCGCCTCGACGCGCACCGTGGACCGGGCCCTGGACCTGCTCGCCGCCGTCACCGAGCAGCCCCGGCTGAGCCTGACCGAGGCCGCCCGCGCCACGGAGCTGCCGGCGTCCACGGCGCTGCGCCTGCTGCGCAGCCTCGAGGGATCCGGCTTCGTGGCCCGCGACGACGACGGCGCCTACCGCCCCGGCGTGCGCCTCATCCAGCTCGGGGCGCGGGCCTTCTCCCGAGACTCGCTCGTGCAGCTGGCCCGCGGGCCGATGGACCACGTCGTGGCCGCCACGGGCGAATCCGTCTACCTCTCGGTGACGACCCCTCCGGACTCCGCCGTCTACCTGGCGATCGTGGAGGGCACGCACTCCGTCCGCCACACGAACTGGGTCGGACGCACCGTCCCCCTGGCGGGCACGGCCGTGGGCGACGCCCTGCGCGGCAGCGTGGCCGCGGGGGACTACACGCTGCGCACCCGTTCCGTGGAGAAGGACGTCACCTCGCTGTCCGCCCCCATCAGCGTGGCGGGCACGGTGGTCGGTGCGCTCAGCACGCTCGTGCCGGCCTACCGCTGCACGGACGAGCTGGCGGACCGGTGCGGGGCGGCCCTCGTCGCCGCCACCGGCGAGCTCGCGCACCTGCTCGGGGCGGCCGACACTCCCAGGGAACGCCCAGCCGACTCCCCTGGAAAGCCCAAGGCGAGTTCGTAGGCTGAAGCCACCTCATCGAAGGTGCGAGTGATGACGGAGAAGGCCCCGGGCCCGGCGAGAGCCGGAACCGGGGCCTTTCTCTGCGGCCGGCGCCCGAGGCGCCGGTTGCGGGGATCAGCGGCGGGAGGAGACGACGCCCGCCCAGAGGCCGCCGAGCAGGCCCGCCACCGGCAGCATCCAGAACAGGTGCAGGCCCGCCCCGTAGAGGACGGTGTTGGAGAACACCGCGAACAGGCCCACGGCACCGAGGAAGCCGCCGACCACGCCACCGACCACGTAGCGCACGACGGAGCGGGCAGCCCCGCCCATCAGCAGCACGACCAGGTAGCCGGCCGCGCCCGCCAGGGCGCCGCCCACCAGGCCGAACATGAACGACTGCACCAGCACGACCCAGCCGTGGCCGGTCTCGCCCAGCGCCACGGAGCCGTTCGGATCACCCAGGTCGCCGGTGAGCACGCGCACGACGTTGCCGATGATCACGACGAGCACCGAGACGAGGATGACGCGGTTGGTGAAGCCCCAGCCCTCCACCGGGCCCAGCGGCTCGAGCACCTCCTCCTCCACCACGGCGTGGCGCACGGGGCGGGCCGGGGCGGTGTGGGCGTTCGCGGCGTGGGGCTGGACGGCGTGGCTGCCGTCGGCGTTGATGGTCATCTCTGATCTCCCGTCCCGCCCCGGGCGGGGCGCGTTCCGAGCGCCGGGGCGCCCGTCTGGTTGCACGTCTGACGTGATTTTAGGCTTTTCCCAGCCCGAGGGGGTAATGGTGACCCGTCCGCCGGGCGGGGGGCGGCTCAGAGGACGTCGGTGCGGCGGTTGGCGAGCGAGGGGAGGAACTCCCGGACCTCGTCGATCCGCTCGCGGGTGACCTCCGCGGTCACCACGGCCTCCCGCTCGTCGGCGAGCTCGGCGACGGGCAGCGCCAGCGGGTCCACGATCATCGAGTGGCCCACGGTGCCGTCCGAGCACGTGTCGGCCGCGGCCACCCACACCGTGTTCTCCACCGCGCGGGCCTTGAGCAGGGTGCGCCAGTGGTCCACCTTGTGCTCGCCGGAGAACCACGCCGCGGGGATCACGAGCACGTCCGCGCCCTCCACCGCCAGACGCCGGGACAGCTCGGGGAAGCGCAGGTCGTAGCAGGTGAGCAGGCCCAGGCGGAGCCCGCCGAGCTCAATCGCCGCGACGCCGCCGTCGCCGGGGGTGATCCGGTCCGACTCGCGATGCGCGAACGCGTCGTAGAGGTGGAGCTTGCGGTACGCACCCAGCCGGGCGCCGTCCGCGCCCACCGCCAGCAGCGTGTTGTAGGGACGCCGGTCCGGTCCCGGCTCGTAGCCGCCCGCGACGACGGCGATCCCGTGCTCCCGCGCCAGCGCGGCCAGGCCCGCGGCGAACGGCTCCCAGGCCGCGGCGACGGCGTCGGGGAACTCCTCCCCCACCTCGCGGGCCCCGAGCATGGCCTCCTCGGGCAGCACCAGGAGGTCCGCCCCCTCGCCCGCGGCGCGGGCGGCGAGGCGGGCCATCACGGCCAGGTTCTCCTCGACGTCGCCCACGGGCCCGAACTGTCCGACGCTGATCCTCATGCCCCCAGGGTAGCCAGGCCCCTGCCGGTGGCCGTCAGCCCTGGTCAGCGCCGGGGCCAGCCGCCACGCTGGAAGCCGGGCACGACGTCGGCCCGCATCGGCCGCCGTCGTCCTCCGCCCCGGATCCGCGCGGCACCGCGCGGCACGTCGACACCACAGGAGCAGACGCGATGACCACCCAGCAGCCCGACATCCCCGGCACGCCGGGGCCGATCACCCCCGACCTCGAGGAGCACACCGCCCTCACCCACCCGGACCAGCCCGTGGCCGCGCCGGCCCCGGACCAGCGCGGTCCGGCACAGGTCTCCCCCACCGGCCAGGACACCGGCGCCGACCCCGCGACCGCCGCGCAGGGCTGCCCGTACCTGACCACCGCGCACGGCGTCCGCCTGCAGGACTCGGACCACTCGCTCAAGGCCGGCCGCCGCGGCCCCACCCTGCTGCAGGACCACCACCTGCGGGAGAAGCTCAGCCACTTCGACCACGAGCGCATCCCCGAGCGCGTGGTCCACGCCCGCGGCGCCGGCGCCCACGGCGTGTTCCGCGGCTACGGCACCGCCGCGAAGATCAGCCGGGCCGGGCTGTTCGCCAAGGACAAGGAGACGGAGGTGTTCGTCCGCTTCTCCACCGTGGCCGGCTCCCGCGGCTCCATGGACCTGGCCCGCGACACCCGCGGCTTCGCCACCAAGTTCTACACGGACGAGGGCACGTGGGACCTGGTGGGCAACAACATCCCCGTGTTCTTCGTGCAGGACGCCATCAAGTTCCCGGACGTGGTGCACTCGGTGAAGCCGCACCCGGACCGCGAGATCCCGCAGGCGCAGTCCGCGCACGACACGTTCTGGGACTTCGTGTCCCTGCACACCGAGGCCCAGCACCACACCCTGTGGAACATGTCCGACCGCGGCATCCCGCGCTCCTACCGCATGATGGAGGGCTTCGGCGTCCACACCTACCGCCTGATCGCGGCGGACGGCTCCACCGTGCTGGTCAAGTTCCACTGGAAGCCGATGCTCGGCGTGCACTCCGTGACCTGGGAGGAGGCGCTGCTCACCAACGGCATGGACCCGGACTTCCACCGGCGTGACCTCGCCGACGCGATCGAGGCCGGCGCCTTCCCCGAGTGGGAGCTCGGCGTGCAGGTGTTCGAGGACAACGAGGAGCAGATGTTCGAGGGCATCGACCTGCTCGACCCCACGAAGCTGGTCCCGGAGGAGCTCGCCCCCGTGCAACCCCTCGGCCGCATGACGCTGAACGCCAACCCTTCCAACTACTTCGCGGAGACGGAGCAGGTGGCCTTCAACCCGGCCAACCTCGTGCCCGGCATCGACGTCACCAACGACCCGCTCCTGCAGGGCCGCCTCTTCTCCTACCTGGACACGCAGCTCACCCGCCTCGGCGGGCCGAACTGGACCCAGCTGCCCATCAACCGCCCGCACGCCCCGGTCAACGACATGCTGCGTGACGGCTTCCACCAGAGCGCCGTGCATCGCGGCGTGGCGCCGTACCGGCCCAACTCGCTCGACGGCGGCCTGCCGTACGAGACCCCCGCGGACGACCACGCGTTCATCGAGCACCCGGAGCCGCTGCCGGCGTCGGTGAAGGAGCGCGCGCACGCCGCCTCCTTCGACGACCACTTCTCGCAGGCGCGCCTGTTCTTCCTCTCCCTCTCCGAGGTGGAGCGCGAGCACGTGGCGCAGGCGTACACGTTCGAGCTGGGCAAGTGCTACGAGCAGACCATCCGCGAGCGCCAGCTGGCCCACCTCGCCGCGATCGACACGCGACTGGCCCAGCAGGTCGCGGACGGCCTGGGCATCCCCGTTCCCGCGCCGACCGAGACCCCGGCCGACGTGCAGCCCTCCCCCGTGCTGTCCCAGATCGGCGGGGCGTGGCCGCTCGACGGCCGTCAGGTCGGCGTCGTGGTGGGCGAGTCCGTGGACGAGAAGGAGCTGGACGCCCTCGTGCAGGGCATCCACGGTGCGGGCATGGTCCCGCTGGTCATCGCGCCGAAGGGCGGCCCCGTGGCCGGGGAGATCGTGGCCCAGCGGACCTACCTGACCGCCGCGTCCATCGAGCTGGATGCCGTGGTCGTGGCCTCGCCGGCGGCCCCCGCCGCTGACGCCGCCCCCAGCCTGGACCAGAAGGCCGGCGCCGCCGACTCCGAGGCGGTGGACCCGCGCGTCGTCAAGGTGCTGCAGGAGATGTGGCGCCACTCCAAGGCGATCCTCGCCCTCGAGCCGGCGGAGGCCGTCCTCGCGGCCGCCCAGGTGTCCGGCAAGGGCGTCGAGTCCGCGGCGGACGGCGCCTCCGCCGTCAGCCGGCTGACGGAGCTGCTGCCCGCGCACCGCGTGTGGGACCGCTTCCCGACGACGGGCCGCCTGGCCGACTGACCCGGCGGACCCCCGGGCGCTTTCGAACGTGAGATAGGGCCTATCTCACGTTCGAGAGCGCCCATTCGCCCTCTTTCACGTTCGAAAACGCGGGCCGGGGTGGGCCGGGGGCGGGGCGGCGGGCCGGGTCAGTCCTCGATGAGGTCGCGGACCTGGACCACCTGGTCGCGGCCCGGGCCCACGCCGATCGCGGAGATCCGGCACCCGGAGAGCTTCTCGAGGGCCTCCACGTAGCGCTGGGCGTTCAGCGGCAGATCCGTGAACGCGCGGGCGCCCGAGATGTCCTCGGTCCACCCGTCGAAGTGCTCGTAGACCGGCTTCGCGTGGTGGAACTCGGTCTGGGTCATGGGCATGCGGTCGTGGCGCACGCCGTCCACCTCGTAGGCCACGCACACCGGGATCTTCTCGATGCCGGTGAGCACGTCCAGCTTGGTGAGGAAGTAGTCCGTGAAGCCGTTGATCCGCGCGGCGTAGTGCGCCATGACGGCGTCGTACCAGCCGGTGCGCCGCGGGCGGCCGGTGTTCACGCCGAACTCGCCGCCGGTGGTGCGCAGCTGCTCGCCCATCTCGTCGAAGAGCTCCGTGGGGAACGGGCCGGCGCCGACGCGCGTCGTGTAGGCCTTCACGATGCCGATGGTCCGGGAGAAGCGGGTGGGGCCGATGCCCGCGCCCACGGCCGCGCCGCCGGCGGTCGGGTTGGACGAGGTCACGAACGGGTAGGTGCCGTGGTCCACGTCCAGGTAGGTGGCCTGGCCGCCCTCCATGAGCACCACCTTGCCCTCGTCCAGGGCGTCGTTGAGCAGGTTCACGGAGTCCACGACCATGGGGCGCAGGCGGTCCGCGTAGCCCAGGAAGTACTCGGCGATCTCGTCCACGGTCACGGCGCGGCGGTTGTAGAGCTTCACCAGCAGCTCGTTCTTCTGCCGCAGGGCGCCCTCGATCTTCTGGCGCAGGATCGACTCGTCGAAGATGTCCTGCACGCGGATGCCCAGGCGGGCCACCTTGTCCATGTAGGTGGGGCCGATGCCGCGGCCGGTGGTGCCGATCGCGCGCTTGCCCAGGAACCGCTCGGTCACCTTGTCCATGGTCTGGTGGTACGGCGCCACGAGGTGGGCGTTGGCGGAGATCTTCAGGTGCTCGCACGAGTGGCCGCGGGACTCGAGCCCGTCGATCTCCTCGAACAGCGCCTCCAGGTTCACCACCACGCCGTTGCCGATCACCGGCACCGCGTTGGGCGAGAGGATGCCGGCGGGCAGCAGCTTGAGCTCGAACTTCTCCCCGTTGACGACGACGGTGTGCCCGGCGTTGTTGCCGCCGTTCGGCTTGACGACGTAGTCCACTCGCCCGCCCAGCAGGTCGGTGGCCTTGCCCTTGCCCTCGTCGCCCCACTGGGCTCCGACGATCGCGATCGCTGGCATCTGCATCTCTCCTCAGGGCCGCGGGTCGTCCCGGACCGGCCCGTACATGGAAAACGCCCCCTTGCGGTGCGCACGGAGGCCGTACCCCCGAATCCTACCAGCGTGACGGATGCCACCCTCTGGCTACGCTGGCTCCATGAGCACCGCAGCGCCCGGCACCCAGCACTCGGAGTTCGCCTCCCCGACCCCCACCCGCAAGGGCCCGAGTGTGGGCACGTGGCGCCCCTGGGCCGTGCTGCCATGGGCGCTGGCCCTCCTCGCCCTGCCCCTGATCGCGCTCGCCCTGCGCTCCAACTTCGGCGCGAACGGCTGGATGACGGTCATCTACATGGTCTTCGGCGCCCTGCCCCACGAACTCGTCCTCGTGCTCATGGTGGGGAGCCTGTTCCTCCTGCCCCGCGTGAACCCGCAGGATGAGCAGCGGGGCGGCATCCGGCTGGGGCGCCTGCTGCACACGCTGCTGGGCATCTCCTGGGGGTCCTTCGCGCTGGCCGCGATCATCTTCCCCGACGGCGGCGACCACCCGGACTCCGGCGCCACGACCCCGGTGCTCATGGACCTGCTCGGCAAGAGCACCGCGATGGACGTCGGCCTCGTGGGCGGCCTCGCCCTCGCGGCCGTCAGCGCCCTCACCGGTCTCGCGGTGATCGTGGTGTGCGTGGTGCGGCGGATCCGCGCCGTTCGCTGAGCACGCTCCCGACGACGGCGGTCAACGCACCGACATGACGCGCGGCGGGGTGCCCCGCGGCACCGTCTCCAGCACCGCCCCGTGGGCGCCGGCCAGGCGGGCCAGGAACACGAGGTTGGCCCGCTCGACGGGGTCTGGGTCCGCGGCCACGCCGCTGACGAGGATCCGCTCCGGCGCCACGCCACGGGCGGCGGCGTGCTCCACCGTGAGGCGCGCGTGGTTCTGCGTGCCCAGCCCGGGGCGCGCCACGACCGTCAACCCCGCGTCGAGCCCGGCCGCCCGCAGCGCGCGCACGGCGTCCACAGGCCCCTCGTCGGCCTCGGTCCACGCCACGGTGATCCCGCCGGCGCCCTCGATGAGCAGGTGGTCGACGCCCGCGGCGAGGCCACGCCACCGGCCCAGCTGCTCACCCAGAGGCGGCAGAGGGGGCGTCCCCTCCCCCGCGTGGGCGACCGCGTCCACGGGGGCCATCGCGGGGCCGACCCGCGCCCCCTCGGACACGGTCAGGCGGGCCGGAGCGGCGGCGTCGAGCGCGCCGGATGCGGCGGCCGCGGCCACCAGGTCCCGGACGGTCTCGACGTCGCCGGCCTCCCCCGGTGCGACGCCCGTCTGCACCGGCTTGTCCACGTGCACGCGGAGCCCGGCCACCAGGGCACGGGCCGCGAGCGCGGCGGTGCCCCACGTCTTGCCGACGTCCGTGTCCGTGCCGGTCACGACCTCGATGCGCATGTGTCCACTCCACTCTGCTCGATTCGGATGTCCTCGCCGCCGTGCCACGGTCCGGGCGTCACGAGCACGTGCTGCGGCGCCTGGAAGGAGAGCAGGCGCAGCCACGTCGCCGGCGGCCCGGTGAGCCGGGCGTCCGGCAGCAGGCGGGCGACCTCGCGGACCACGAGGGCGGTCTCGAGCTCCGCGAGCCCGGCCCCGAGGCAGCGATGCAGGCCGAAGCCGAAGGCGAGCCGGGCGTCGTCGTGCTGTTCGCCGCTGAGGTGCAGCAGGAGCTCGTCGCCGGCGCGGACCTCGTGCTCGCCGACGCGGACGTCCGCCGTGGCGAGGCGCCGCCAGGTGGGCACCGAGGAGCTCGTCCGGAGGCACTCGGCCACGAGCTCGGCCGCGGCCGCCTCCGCCGCATCGGCTCCGGCGCCCCCGTCCGCCCCGGCGCCGAGCGCGGCCCAGCGGGCGGGGTCGGCCAGGGCGCGGGTGAGCGCGGTGGAGATGAGCAGCCGGGTGGTCTCCTGCCCGGCGATCACCAGGAAGTAGCCGAGGGAGACGATCCGCTCGTCGTCGACGCCGGCCTCGTGCAGCGCCGCGAACAGGTTGCCGGGCTGTGCGTCGTCCCCGCGCGCCTCGACGACGGCCCCGCGCAGCCACCGGTGGAAGTCGGCGGCGGAGCGGGCGAGCCGCAGCTGGCGGTCCTCGTCCGGCCAGCCCCAGAACAGTTCGAGGGAGTCGGCGCTCCAGCGGTGCAGCTGCGCCTCGGGCGGGTTGGGCACGCCGGTCAGGGCGGACATCACGCGCGCCGGGACCGCTGCCGCCACGGTGGTCGCCAGGTCCACGGCCCCGCCTGCGCGGCCGGTGTCCGCGAGGGCGGCCGTGAGGGCCATCCGGGTGGTCGCGAGGATCCGGCCGCGGGCTTCGCGCACCTTCGCCGGGGAGAAGAACGGTGCCACGACGCGACGCACCGCCCGGTGCTCCTCCCCGCCGGCGGAGGCGAGCACGGGCGGCAGCCGGAAGCGGGCGGCGGCCAGGATGCGGCGGGCCGGGCCGCTCAGCGGGACGACCGCCGTGAGGGCGTTGTCCGAGGCGAACGTCCCGGGGTCGGTGAGCACGCGCCGCAGGTCGGCGGGATCGGAGATCCGCAGGTGGTCGCCGCGCACGGCCTCCGGCCGTGGGTCGCCGTGGGCGAACGGGCAGCCCGTGGACGCGCCCCACGCCCGGGCGGCCACGCTCGCCACCGCCTCCAGCGCCGCCCGCAGCCGGGGCTCGGGGACGGCGGTGGTCACGCTCACGCGGAGGCGGGCGATGCCGTCGGGCACGCTGGGCGGGCGGAAGCATCCCACGAGGACGCCGTGCGCGCGCAGCTCCGCGGCCGCGGCGACGGCCTGCTCCGGTCCGGGCATGCGGATCGAGTGGACGGCGCCCGCCCCGACCTCCACGTGCCCGGCCAGCTCGGGCCGGCGGGTGAAGACGTCCACGGCCGTCTCCCGGGCCCGCGCGAGCCGTGCCGCGGGCTCCCCCGTGGCGGCGATCCGGCAGGCGGCCGCCGCGGAGGCGGCGAGCACGGGGGCCAGGGCCGTGTCGAAGACGAAGGTGCGGGCGGTGTTGAGCACGTGGTCGCGCCAGGACCGCGCGTCGGGCCCGCCGAACAGGGCCAGACCGCCCTGGCCGCCGAGGGCCTTCGAGCAGGTGGCGGTGACCACGACGGGCGCCTGCCCCGCCCACAGTCCCAGGGCGCCCGTGCGGCTGCCGCCGGGGACCACGCCGAGCGAGTGGGCCTCGTCCACCACGAGCAGGGCGCCGTGTTCGGCGGCCAGGGCGGCCAGGGCGGGCAGGTCGGCCTCGTCCCCCAGCACGGAGTACAGGGACTCGACCACCAGCACGATCCGTCGCGCCCGCCCTTCGGTGCGCAGCCGGTCGAGGGCGGCCCGGAAGGCGGGCACCCTGTTGTGCTCCACCGTGGTGACCGACGCGCCCGCCAGGGGGGCGAACGCCCCTGAGCGGGCGGTGACGGCGAGGGCGGCGCCGTCGCGCAGGCTCGCGTGGGCGTGCTCGTCCAGGAGGAAGGCGGTGCCCGGCCCGGCCAGGGCGCCGAGGACACCGAGGTTCGCGGTGTAGCCGGAGGAGAAGGCGAGGGCGGCATCCGCGTCGGCCAGCGCGGCGGCGGCGGACTCGAGGTCGGCGTGCGCGGGATGCGTCCCCGTGACGACGCGGGAGGCCCGCGCCCCGACCGGCCCCTCGGTGGCGATGCGCGCGGCGGCGGCCCGCACGTCCGGGTGGACGGCCAGGCCCAGGTAGTCGTTGGCGGCCAGGTCCACGACGCTCGACGACGGCGCGCCCGGCTCCGGCGGGTCGGCGCGGCGCTCCAGGCCGCGGCGCGCGCGGACGGCGGCCCGAGAGCCCAGCCACGAGGACCAGGGGTCGGCGGGCGTGCTCGTGGCCGCGCCGGCCTCGGCGGTGTTCATGCGCAGACCTCCTCGACGGCCCCGGTGACGGCCGCGCAGATCGTGGCGACGTCGTCGTCGGTGCTCACGTAGGGCGGCATCACGTACACCAGCCGCCGGAAGGGGCGCACCCATGCACCGCGGGCGACGGCGGCCCGAGTGACGGGCTCGACGTCCACGGTCCGGTCCAGCTCCACGACGCCTACCGCACCCAGGACCCGCACGTCGGTGACGGCGGGCAGGTCGGCGGCCGCCGCCAGCCCGGCGCGCAGCCCGGCCTCGACGCGGGGCACCTGGGCGGCCCAGCCGTCGCGCGGGTCGGTGAGCAGGTCGAGGGACGCGGAGGCGACCGCGCACATCAGCGGGTTGCCCATGAACGTGGGCCCGTGCAGGAGAGCCCCGGGCATGCCCCGTTCCCGCCGGGAGACCGTCTCGGCGACCTCGGCGGTGCACAGCATGGCCGCGCCCGTCATGGTGCCGCCGGTGAGCGCCTTGCCGAGGCACAGCACGTCCGGGGCGACGCCGGCCCCTTCGCACGCGAGCCAGCGGCCGGTGCGGCCGAAGCCAGTGGCGATCTCGTCGGCGATGAGCAGGAGCCCGTGCTCGTCGCACAGCTCGCGCAGCACGGTGAGGCAGCGCGGGTCGTAGACGCGCATGCCCCCCGCCCCCTGGAGCACGGGTTCAAGGATCACGCCGGCGATCTCGTCCGCATGCGCGGCGGTGAAGGCGCGGGCCTCGTCCTCCCACGCGGCGAGGGCGGCGTCGTCGGCCTCCCAGTGGCCGGCCGGAGCGGCGTCGGGTGCCGTGGGTGCCGCGGCGACGCCCTCGGGCACCCAGCGTGCCGCCGGCGGGCGGGGCAGGAACAGATGCCGAGCCACGAGCGAGGTGAAGGCCGCGTGCATGCCGTCCACGGGATCGCACACGCCCATGGGCGCGGCGGTGTCCCCGTGGTAGCCGCCGCGGACCGTGAGGAATCGGCGGCGGCTGGGCCGGCCGCGCGTCGCCTGGTACTGGAGGGCGAGCTTGAGCGCGACCTCCACCGAGACCGAGCCGGAGTCGGCGAGGAACACGTGCTCGAGCGCGGCGGGGGTGTGCGCGACGAGCCGTTCCGCCAGGTCGACGGCGGGCGCGTGCGTGAGCCCGCCGAACATGACGTGCGGGAAGGCCGCGGCCTGCCGGGTCAGGGCCTCGACGAGCGCGGGGTGCCCGTGCCCGTGCACCACGGACCACCAGGACGCCATCGCGTCGATGGCGCGGTGACGCTCCCCGCCCGGCCCCTCGAGGTCGAGGTGGACGCCCCGGGCACCGCGCACGGCGTAGAGCTGGCGGGCACCGGCGGTCCCGTAGGGGTGCCAGAGGTGGGCGGCGTCGCGGTCGAGGAGGCCGGCTTCAGCGGGGGCGGTCACGGTGCGCTCAGGCGTTGGCGGGCTCGGCCGTGCCCGCGCCCCGACGGCGCAGCCCGGGCTTCACGGCGCCCTCGGCGCCCGTGTCGGGTCGGGCGTCCTCCGCGGCCCCGGCCTCCGAGGCGACGGCCGCACCGGAGCCGCACGAGCCGGCGTCGTCCGTGCCGGCGCAGCAGCCGCCGGCCGGGGCGCCGTCGTCGGCCGTGGCCCGCCGCGCACGCTCCTCGGCGCCGAGCACGGTGAAGCCGGCGTCGGCGATCATCTGCAGATCCGCCTCGGCGTCCTGGCCCTCGGAGGTGAGGTAGTCGCCGAGGAAGATCGAGTTGGCCACCTGCAGGCCGACCGGCTGCAGGGAACGCAGGTGCATCTCGCGGCCGCCGGCGATGCGCAGCTCCTTGTCCGGGCAGGCCAGGCGGACCATGGCGAGGATGCGGAGGCACTCGAGCGGGGTGAGCTGCTGGTGGCCCTGCAGCGGGGTGCCGTCGAAGGGCATGAGGAAGTTGACGGGGATGGAGTCGGAGTCCAGGTCGCGGAGCGCGAGGACGGCCTCGACGAGCTGCTCGTGCGTCTCCCCCATGCCCGCGATCAGGCCGCTGCAGGAGGACAGGCCGGCGGCGCCGGCGCGCTGCACGGTGTCCACGCGCTGCTCGTAGGTGTGGGAGGTGCAGATGGACTCGTAGTGGGACTCGGCCGTGTTGAGGTTGTGGTTGTAGGCGTCGACGCCGGCGTCCTTGAGCTTCTCGGCCTGGCCGTCCTTGAGGAAGCCGAGACACGCGCACACCTCGACGTCCGGGTGCTGGGCCTTGAGGTCGCCGACCATGCCGGCCACGCGGTCGACGTCGCGGTCCGTGGGGCCGGTGCCCGAGGCGACCATGCACACGCGCGAGGCGCCGCCGGCGATGCCCAGACCCGCCTGGCGGACGGCCTCCTCCGGCTTGAGCCACGTGTAGCGCAGGATCTCGGCCTCGGTGCCGAGCCGCTGGGAGCAGTAGGTGCAGTTCTCCGGGCAGAGGCCGGTCTTGAGGCTGACCAGGTAGTTGACCTTGACGGTGCGGCCGAAGTGCTTCTCGCGCAGGCGCGAGGCCGCCGCGACGATGCGGAACGTGTCCGCGTCCGGGGCGTCCAGCACAGCGACGGCCTCCTCAGCGGTAAGCACGTGGCCCGCCTCGATGCGGTCCACGAGGGCCTCGGGGTCGAGGGCGGCGGCGGGGCGGGGGTCGACGGCGGGGGAGTCCTGGGTGGCGGTCATGCGGGCCTCTCCGGTGGGCGGGGCTCGGCCCCGGGTGGGTCTGACTCGAGGGACTCTAACAGTGTTCATTGAACAGTGTTCAGGAGCGGGGGGCCATGACCCCGACGTCAGCGCCCGTGCCGGTCCAGAGGGACCGGCTCGGGCCGAGGCTGCTCCTCGAGCGTCGTCGTCGCCGCGAGGATGCCGTGGGCGGCGGCAGCGAGCACCGCGCCGAGCAGACCGGCCACGACCGCCCGGACGCCGGCGTCGTCGATCGCGTTCAGCACCAGCCCCGGAATGACCGCGGCCCCCATCAGCAGCATCACCCACGCGGTGGAGCCGGCTCCGGCGTCAAACACGTTGCGGCGAGCCTGCTCCGCCTCGACCCGGTGATGCACCCCTCGCAAGGCGAGCATCGCCCCGAGGGCCGTGACGGCCACCAGCGTCAAACCCCACCCCAGTCCCAGATCCTGCCGCAGCCCCGCGAACACACCAGCCGAACCCACCAGGGGAGGTGCCACACCGATGCGCCACCGCCACTCACGCTCATTCCCCACCCGGCTCACAGCCCCCTGCTGGCACACGGCCTGTAAGCGGCCATGAAAAGCTGCCCATAGGTGGCCAGGGAATGACCCGCTGACGGCCATGAGGACTGCCCAGTGATGGCCACGGGAACTGCCCGGTGCTGGCCATCTGGTTTGCCCGCGTTGCTCG
>Ga0268288_10059_pt1 | contig 90128 bp, 77 predicted proteins | sample BraspS3V5C_FD_191349 | JGI IMG/M metagenome (GOLD analysis project Ga0268288, IMG submission 191349) | Soil microbial communities from Anza Borrego Desert, Southern California, United States - Bradyrhizobium sp. S3-V5C | ecosystem: Environmental > Terrestrial > Soil > Desert | place: USA...
TGGGCCCGTAGGCTGGAACATGGCTCGCGTCCTTCGGTAGACGATGTGATTCTTCGCAGAACCCATCATCCAACAAGGGCGCGAGCCCCTTGACTCACGACACCTCCACGCTCAACCGCGAATGGCCCGTTTCCCGAACGACAGCGGTGCGACACGCCGCCGTTTCCCGAACGAAAACGCTCGGCGGGCCGGCGCCGTCATCTGGATCGGGCGGGCGCGCCCCGCGAGGGACAGCACGTCCGCCGCACGTGTCGCGACAGCGAGAACGCTGGGCTCAGACCTTGCCCTTGAGCAGTCGGTGCCAGTAGATCCGGGGCTGGCCGAAGCGGTCGAAGGCCGCCGTGCTCTTCCGCGGCTTCGTCAGGTCCACGCCGGGGATCGACCGGTCCTCGGAGCCGTCGCGGACGTGCTCGTCCAGGACCAGCTCGTCCCGGCTGACCATCACGGGGATCACGGTGTAGCCGTCGTACTTCTGGAGCGGCTTCCCCGCGTCCGCGGCCTGGATGTTCTGGGTCAGGATCTTGACCTGCCGGCGCAGGGCTCCGCCGGAGGGCCGTGTGCCCAGGGCGGCGGCGTCGCCCAGCGCCCACACGTGCGGGTGCACGGGATGCCGCAGGGTCGCGGGATCCGCGGCCGCCAGGCCGGCCTCGCCGTCGTCCGCCAGGCCTGCCTCGGCGATGAACTCCGGGGCCCGCACCACGGGCGTGATGTACGCGGCCGCGACGTCGGTGATCCGCTCACCGGTATTGAGCACCACCTCGCGGGCCTCGTGGTCCACGGCGTTCACCTCTGCGCCGGCGTGCACATGGATGCCGTACCTCGCCACGGCCTCGGCCAGAGCGGGGTCGATGGTCTGCCGGTCCAGGATCCAGCCGTACGGGGTCACCAGGCGGACGTCCACGTCCGGCAGGATCCCCGTGCGCTCCCACGCCGCGCAGGCCAGGAACAGCGCCTTGAGCACGGTGCCGCCGCACGAGGAGGGCTCAGCCGGCACATTCGCCACCACACGGTCCCCCGCGGCCACACGCGACAGCAGCGCCCGGGCGGCGTCCACGTGCTCGGGCACGTGCGCACTCGCCGCCCATCCGGCGGCGTAGGCCTCACGCAGCCCGTCGATCGCACCCCACCACGGGGTCAGCCCCGGGCAGAGCACGAGGTGGCGGAAGCCCACGGTCAGCCCGGTGCTCGTCACCGCGGTCCGTTCCTCGGCGTCCACGGCCACGACGTGGTCCGGGATCCATTCGACCCCGTCCGGGATGACGGCCCGCATCGGCCGTTCGAACCGGGCCATGTCCGCCTGCCCGCCCGCCGCGTAGTTCAGCATCGGCCGGTAGCGGTGCAGCTGTTGGCCGTCGGCGATGGCGACCCGCCCCTGCCGCTTCCGCCGCAGTGCGGCGGCCAGGGACACGCCGGCGTTGCCGCCGCCGACGATCAGGATGTCGTACTGCTCGGTCACGTGGTCCTCCGTAGGATGACGGGGTCAAGGGAACGGCACGACCGCCCCCGCAGACGTGTTCCGCGGCGGACGGGACGTGACGCCCATCCTCCACTGGGGGCCGGGGCCGGCGCTAGGCCGCAAGGCCCAGCAGTCGCAGCTGGTCGGCATACTTGCGCAGCCCCACCTCCACGGCCCGCGGGTTCTGCGCGTACCACTCCAGATGCGTGCGCCGCAGCTGCTCCGCCGGGATGGTCTCGCCGCCCACGGTCCAGTCCTCGGTCGGCTCGGCATCGAGGTCGAGGGCCTCGACCACGACCGCCTCGAGGGGCGCGCGCACCCCGCCGAGGAGCACGCGGGAGGCGGGCACGGGCTGGACGGCGACATCGCCCGGCAGGCGCTCGGCCACGCGCTCGGCCACGCGGGTCAGCAGCGTGTTGGTCGGGTGGTTCACGGTGTAGAAGCCGACGCCCCGCTCCGCCGCCACCAGATCCGCCATGGACAGCGTCCCCTTCGCCTCCTCCCTCGCCCGCAGCGCCTGCACGGACGCGGCCGCGGCCTCGCGGATCGCCGCCGGCGCCACCTCCCGACGACGGCCCGTCGCCGCCTCGGCCAGCACGCGCAGGTCGTGGTACGGCACCACGGGCGGGTCCTCCCCCGGCCGCTCGGCCGCCCCGGGCGCGAACTTCCAGTTGCGGAGGGTGACCTGCCAGGGAAAGCGCGAGACGTCGTACACCACGGGGATCCGCACCACGGCGGCGTCCTCGGGCAGCCGGGCCACGAGCTGGTCCGTGCCGATGGGCATGCCCCGGTAGTCGTGGGGGATCGGCTGGGTGACGAGCGCCTTCACGCGCGGCAGCAGCCGCTCCAGGTGCTCGACCTCGTCCGGCTGGACCTCGAAGGCGGGCGGCACGCGCACGCTCACCAGGTCCGCCCCGTGCAGCGGTGTGCCGGGCTCCCCGCCGAGCAGCCGCCGATACGACTCGCCCTGGCAGTTGCCCCACACCAGCAGCAGGTCGCCCTCGGGCAGGTCCTCGAGCCCGTAGAAGTGGCCGTAGTGCCGGCGTCGTCCCTCGTCCTCGTGCACGCCTGCGTCCTCTCTCCTCAGCCGTCCTCGCGCCGGATCCAGTCGACGCCCGTCGTCCCGAACCACCAGGCCAGGAACGCGGAGAGCGCCGCGAAGTCCAGCTCGTCCAGCTCGCTCATCGGTCCTCCCGTGTTCCGTCCTGTCCGCGATTGTGCCAGCCCCGCGGGCACCGGCCCGCTCAGCCCCAGCCGCCCCACCACGCCTCGAGGTCCGGCACAGCGGCCACGGGCGCCCAGCCCAGCCGGGAGGCGGGCATCCGCCACACCCGCGCCGTCCCGCCCCGCCGACGCCGCCACAGCACCCGGGCGCACGTCAGCACGGCGAGCACGTCGCGCTCGGCCCGCTCGCCCGGCTCGCCCAGCACCTCCACGCGCTCGACGCCGGCCCGTTCCAGGCGCAGCAGCCACGCGGCGACGGCGTCCGCGTCAGGCCGGGCTCCGGCCGCGGCGGGCCGCAGCGGCACGCGCACGTCCACGGACCAGTCGGGCACCGACCGCGCGGCGTCGAGGTCGCCGCGCGCCGGCGTCGGAGGCAGGTCCTCGGGCGCCGCCGCGCCGCCGTCGGGCTCGCCCAGCAGCCGCACGCGGGGGTCGCCGAGCGCGCGCGCCGCCGCCTCGTCGAGGCCGCCTACGACGCCGACCCGCGCCCCCGGTGCCGCGCACAGCACGGCGTCCACCGCCACCACGGCCGCCGCCGCGCCGTCCGCGCCCTCCGGCACCCGCACTCGCGCCTCGACCCGCAGCGGGCCGGCCAGGGACAGGCCGTGGCCGCGGGCCGTCGTCGCGGGGATGCGGGAGGCCAGCACGAGCGCCTCGCGGGCCTTCACCCGGGCGGCCTCGGCGGCGTCGCCGCGTCCGCCGAAGTCGGCGCCGGCCTGCCACGCCACCGCGTCCGGCGCGTGGCGCAGCGCCGCCCCCACGCGCCACAGCCGGTGCGCCAGCTCCCAGTCCTCCCCGCCGTAGCCCACGAAGGCGGGGTCGAAGCCGCCGCCGTCCTCGTAGACCTCGCGCGCCACCGTGAGCACGGCCGAGATGACGTACCGGTAGCCGGTGGAGTCGGCGCGGCGCAGGTCGTCCGTGGCGCGGTACCCCTCGCGCAGCCAGGCCGGCTCGGCCAGGCGGGCGTCCGCGGGCACCTCGTGCCCGGGCCGCCATCCGTGCGCCCAGGCCCGTTCCAGCCAGGCCTCGGCCAGGTGCCGCCGCCGGCCCACCACCGCGGCGTCCCGGGGCGCCTCGGCCACCGCCGCCAGGGCCGCGGCGAGGTACCCGGGCTCGGGGAGCATGTCCCCGTCGAGGAAGGCGAGCACGTCGCCGTCGGCCGCCTCCGCCCCGAGCGCCCGGGCCGCCGAGGCGCGGAACCCGCGGTCCTGCTGGCGCACGGTCACCACGTCGAACGGCAGGCCCGGGTCCACCCGGGGCGGGACGGGCGAGCCGTCGTCGGCCACCACGAGCTGCAGCCCGCCGGTCAGGCCGCGCTGGGCCGCGAGCGCGGCTGTGAGCCGGTCGAGGTCCGCCTGGGCCCGGTAGTAGGGCACCACCACGGAGACGGCAGCGCTCACGTCCACCTGTGCACGCGGCGGAGCACGTCGAAGAGCATCCGCGCGCAGTCCTCGGCCCCGGGCGAGAGGTCCACGGCGGGGTCGAGCCACGTGCGCTCGGGGTCCTCGACCGCCTCGGCGATCGCCTCGGCCAGCGCGAAGGCCGGCGACCCGTTCGGGTGCACGAGCCGCAGAGTGCCCGGGCGCAGACGCTCCATCTCCTCCGTGTAGCGGCCCGCGGAGGCGATCGCCCGCCGCCCCACCGAGGTCCACGCCGCCAGGGACCCGGACGCGGACACGTTGCGGTGCGCCGCGAACGGGATGCCCGCCGAGAGCAGGGCCGCGTCCGCGAACTCGTCCGGCACGAACCCGGTGACGCGGAACTCCAGGCCGCGCGCCTCGGCGTCGCGGGTCAGCTCCGCCACGAGGTCGTCATGCCCGATGCTGACGGGTCCGAGCGCCGTCAGCCGGCGCGGCGCCCCGGAGTCCGGGCCCCACTGGCGGTGCAGCTCGGTGAGGGCCTCCAGGGCGAGGGCGTGCCCCTTGCCCGGGTAGACGAAGCCGAAGAGCACGAGGTCCCGGTCGAGGCCGGCCATGCTCTCCGGCACCACCGGCTCGGCGCGGGCGGCCGCGGCCCGGCGGTCCTCCACGGGCAGCGGGACCACGTCCGCGGCCACGTCCACCAGGTCCGCCAGCAGCGCCCGCTCGTGCTGCGAGGAGACCACGACGCCGTCCACCGCCTGGGCGAGCCGCGCGTATGCCTCGCCGCGGCGGCGGTAGCGGCCGTCGCCCTCGGCGGGCTGCGGGATGTCGTGCAGGGTGAGCGTGGTGCCCTCGGGCAGGACGTCGACGAGCAGGTCCGCAGCGGCGGTCGCGGTGGGGCCGAACAGCGCGTCCGTGACGTCCAGGTGCACGGCGGCGCCCAGCGCGCGCGCCTCCTCCAGCACGGGCACGAGGCCCCGGAACGCCGCGACGTCCTCCGCCGTGAGCAGCTCCACCTCGGCGCCCACCCGACGGAGGGCGGCGGCGGTCTGTCGGCCATGGCGCACCACGCCGTGCTCCGGCGCGCCCACGGTCACGTACAGCACACGCCCCTGCGGCTGCGAGTCCACGTCCACGATCCCCTTCACCTGCGGCGGCGCTCCTCGACGCGGCGGCGCGCCGGAACGGACAGGATGCCGCTGCTCCGATTCTCCGATCCTGCCCTGACAGACTAGATTCCGCGACCCCCGACCCGGGACGGGGACACGCCGCCCGCGCGGCATCGCATCCCCCAGGTCAGGAGGCCCTCCCCCGTGAGCATCACCGTCCAGCACGTGCCCGCGCAGCACCCGTACACCCGCGCGATCCGCCCCCTCGACCCGGGCGCCGCGCCGGACGTGGAGTTCCTGCCGGACCCGCCGGTGCCGGGCGCGCCCGCGCACCAGTGGTGGCCGCCCCGGGCCCTGCACGCGGAGTGGCTGGCCGAGCACCGCCCGGACGTGCTGCACGTGCACTTCGGCTTCGAGCACTTCAGCCCCGCCCAGCTGGCCGCCGCCCTGGACGCGCAGCACGCGCACGGGGGCGCCGTCGTCGTGACCGTGCACGACCTCGAGAACCCGCACCTGACGGACCAGGGCCCCCACCGGGACCGCCTGGCCGTGCTGCTGGGCCGCGCGGACGCCGTGCTCACGCTCACCCCCGGCGCCGCGGCGACCCTCGCCCGCGACTACGGCGTGCGCGCCCTCGTGGTCCCCCACCCGCACATCGTCCCGCTCGAGGACCTCGTGGCGCAGGGCGACGACGACGCCCCCGGTCTGCTGCCCCCCGACGCGTCCGACGACGGCGACGGCGCGCCCGTCCCCGCCCGCCTGCTGGTGCACGCCAAGGACCTGCGGGCCCAGGTGGCCCCGGTGGCGCTGCTGCCGGTGCTCGCCGCCGCCGTCGCGACGCTGGCCGACCGCGGTGTCGACGCGCGGGTGACCGTGGAGGTCCAGGACACCGTGCAGGACGAGGACGCCCTGGCCGCGCTGCGCGCAGGCTGCGCCCACCACGGCTTCGAGCTGTGGCAGCACGACCGGCTCGACGACCCCGCCCTGCACGCGCTGCTGCGCGACGTGGACGTGTCCGTGCTGCCGTACCGCATCGGCACCCACTCGGGCTGGGTGGAGATGTGCCGGGACCTGGGGGTGCCGGTGGCCGTCGCGGACATCGGGCACATCGCGGACCAGTCCGGCGCCTGGTTGACCCCCGACTCGCTCGCCGCGTTCGACCCGGAGGATCCCGACTCCCTCGCCGACGCGCTCGAGACGCTGGTGCGCGCCCGCGCGCGCACGGCCCCCGCCGACCCGGCCGCCCGGGCCCGGCAGCGCCGTCGCGTGGCGGCCGCCCACGTGGCGGTCTACCGCGAGGCCCTCGCCCGGGCGCGCGGGGCGCTGCCGAGCGTGTCGGTGCTGGTCATCACGGGGCACCGGGACGAGCACCTGGCCCGCGCGATCGCCGGGCTGGAGCGCTCTCACCGCCGCCCGGACCAGGTGGTCGTGGTGTTCATGGGCCAGCCGGACGGGCGCGTCCCGGCCACGGACCTGCCCGTCACCGTGGGGCACGTGGCCGCCGACGCCGGGCTGCCCCTGGCGCAGGCCCGCAACCGCGCGGCCGAGCTCGCCACCGGCGAGATCCTCGTCTTCCTCGACGTGGACTGCATCCCGGCGGCCGAGACCGTCGGCGTGCTGGCCACCGAGGTCGCGGCCCACCCCGGGTCCGTGGTGATGGGCCGGCCCCGCTACCTGCGGCCGGGCTGGGTCCGCGACGTCGGGGAGGCCGACCTGACCTCGCATCGCGCCGACGCCCTGCTGCGCCGCCTCTCCGTGCCCCACCGGGCGCGCGCGCACCTGACCGCCGGGCCCTCGGACGAGTGGCACCTCGTGTGGACGCTGATCCTGGCGCTGCGCCGCGCGGACCTGGCCCGCATCGGCGGTTTCGACGCGGGCTTCACCGGCTACGGCGCCGAGGACACGGACCTGGCCTTCCGCGCCCGCGACGCCGGCCTGACGCTGCGGTTCAGCCCCGCCGAGGCGTTCCACCAGCACCACGGCGTGATGACCCCGCCGCTGCACCACCTCGAGGACATCCTGGTCAACGCGCGCCGCTTCCGGCAGGTGCACGGCCGATGGGCCATGGAGGGGTGGCTGCGCGCGTTCGCGGACGCGGGGCTGATCGCGTGGGACCCCGAGGGCGAGCGGCTCGAGCTGCTGCGTCACCCCACGGAGGCGGAGCTGACGGCTGCCCGCCGCGACGACGCCGCGTACTGAGCACCGTGACGGCCGGGGGCGGCGGGGGCGGACTCAGCCCAGGGCGCCCTCGATCGCCGCCTCCCAGCGCCGCCGGTACTCGCCCGGCGCCACGAGCAGCAGGCCCGCGAGCCGGTCGGCGGCGGCCGGGTCCGCGAGGGCGCCGCCCACCGCGCCGGCCCAGTCGGCGTCCGGGTCCTCCCACGCGCACCACGGCACGCCCGCGGCCCGGTGGATCTCGCGCACGAACACGCGCTGCTCGTCGAACGGCCGCGGCTCGGGGGCGAGCACCACGGGGCGGCCGGAGCGGGCGGCGTCCACCACGGCGTTGTGCCCGGCCGAGACCACCACGACGTCGGCGTCCGCGGCCCGGCGGGCCGGCGCCTGGACCCAGCCGTGCAGCGTCACGGTGGCGGGCATCGCCTCCGCCGCGAGCCCGCCCGGCGCCTCCGGATCGCCCACCCCGGCGATCGGGCCGTACACCTCCCACGTCGCCTCCGGCACGGCGGATGCCGCCCGGGCCAGGTCCGCGGCCCGCACCCCGCCGCCGCCTGTCCCGGCGATCACGGCGACGCGCGGGGCGGCGCCGGCGGACGACGTCGTCGTGGCGCGGGTGCCGAGCCGGCCGGTGACGTCCGCGACCCCGAGGTAGGTGACCCGGTCCGCGTGGGCGGCGCGCCAGGCGGGGACCTCGAGCTCGGCGGCGTAGTGGGCGAAGAGGCCGTCGGCCTCGGCGTAGACGAGGGCGTGCGCGGGGTCGGTGCGCTCGCCGTGCATGCGGCGGTGCAGCACGGGCCAGCCCGCCAGGCGCAGGAACAGGGCCGCCTCCACGGACACGTCCACCACGCACACGTCCGGGTCCACCCGTTGCGCCGCCGCGTGGAGGGCGTCGAAGCGCGCCCGGATCTCGGTCCCCACCGGGGACCAGTGCAGGGGTGAGCGGGCCGGCTGCTGGTGGCCGGGCACGAGGTCCGAGGGCAGCGGGATGACGGGGACGTCCGCGGGCAGCAGTTCGGCCGCCCGGGGATGGGCGGTCACGACCGTCACGTCGAACGCCCCGGTCGACGCCAGGCCGGCGGCGTGCCGCAGGTGCCCCGCCCCGTGCTGGTGGGCGTAGTAGAGGACCCGCCTGCGGGCCGGAGCCATCAGAGGGACTCCAGGTCCGCCGCATCGGCGGACGGGCGCGGGACCCCCTGCGGGTCGAACCCGTACGCGTCCTCGGCGGCGGCGAGGTCACGGGCGTCCTCGGCGGCCTGCTCGAGCAGGTCCACGTAGCCCTCCACCATGGTCTCCGCGCTGAACCGGCAGGCCCACGCGCGCACGCGTCCCCGGTCCTTGCGGCGGGCGTGACGGATCGAGACCGCGAGCTCCTGCGCCGTGTGGTGCACGGCCAGTGCGCCGGCCTGCGGGGCGACGATCTCCCCCATCGCGCCGCTGAGCAGCGCGGCCACCGGCACGCCGAGCGCCATGGCCTCGACCACGGCGAGCCCGAACGGCTCGGCCCACAGGGGGGTGGCCAGGAAGACCTCGCCCGTGGCGAGCATGTGCGGCAGCGCGTGATGGTCGAGGTGGCCGTGGTAGACGGTGTCCGGACCGAGCCGCGGCACGACCTCGCGGGCGTGGTACTCCTCGTCCGAGATCGGCCCGGCGAAGTGCAGCTCCATGCCCGCGATCCGGGCGGCGTCGATCGCCACGTGCAGGCCCTTCTCCGCCGTGATCCGGCCCGACCACACGGCGCGGCCGCGCACGGGGACGGCGTCGGAGACCCAGTGGTGCAGCTCGATCCCGTTGGGCACCACGTCCACGCGCGGCAGCCGGTGCTGCCAGGCCAGCGCGTTCGACGCGGACACCGAGGCCCACCGGTGGTGGTCGGGAGCCGTCCAGCCCGGGGCGTCGACGACGGCCAGCACCTCCGCCAGCGTGGCCGGCGTGTGCAGGACGGTGACCACGGGGCGGGCGCGCAGCAGCTCGAGCGGCGCCGGGGAGAGGGAGTTGTTCAGGACGGCGTCGGAGTCGTCGTCGAGGATCAGCGCGCAGGCCCGGCGGGCGGCCGCCTCGCGCACGCGGGCGCCCGCGCGGCCCGGGCCGGCGCCCTCCGCGGGCAGCACGGCGACGACGTCGCCCGGCAGCCGGGTGCCCTCCCGCGCGTAGACGGTGACGTCGTGGCCCCGGCGCACGAGGTGCTCCACGGTCATGGCCGTGTGCATCTCCAGCCCGCCCTCGTAGGGCGAACGGATGGGGTGGAGCATGTGGGTGAGCACGCTGATGCGCATCGGCGTCCCCTTCCCGGCCCGGGCCGGGCCGAACGGCCCCGTGCGGGGCGGCAGAAGCGCGACTGACCTGCGGTGACACGACCGCATCACGTCCGCGCTGACGTACCCCGGCACTGTAGACACCCGGGGGGTCCCCCCGGAAGCGCCGCCCCCCTCCCGGGGGTGAGGGCAGGGCAGGCGCACACGCCCCCGTCACGAGAAAGTCCCGGCCCGCGATCTCAGGGATCGCGGACCGGGACGGCCCGTGGAGCTAAGGGGAATTGAACCCCTGACCTTTTCATTGCGAACGAAACGCTCTACCAACTGAGCTATAGCCCCAGGTCATGCCCTCCCGCGGGAGCGCACCCGAACATCATACGCCCGCCGCCCCCGATCCTCCAATCCGGCGACTCCACGCGGCGAGCACGCCGAGCACCACACCCGCCAGGTCCGCGACGACGTCCAGCGGGTCCCCCGTCCGCAGCGGCACCCACGCGTGCTGCACGAGCTCGCTCACCGGCGCGTGCACCGCGAACGGCAGCGCCCATCATGCGCTCCGCCCCCGCCACACCGCGAGGAACGCGGGCAGCGCGAACACGGCCACGTGGATCGCCTTGTCCAGCCCCGGCACGGCGAACCCGGCCTCCGGCACCTGCTCGCCCGGCAGGTACAGCACCACCAGCTGCACCACGACGGCGACGGCCAGCGCCGCCGTCAGGGCGCGGCGCCGTCGTCGGGAAGCGGGGGCGGAGGGGGCGGCCGGGGAGCCGGAGGGAACGGTCATCCGCCCATTCTGTCCGGCTCCCGTGCCGGGCACTCATGCTCCCCGCCCTGCTGAAAAGGCTCTATGTTTTTGCCATTTCTGCGCCGACCATGTGATGATCGCGCCATCCGGGTGGGCTCGTTCCGCCAGGATGCCGGTGTTGACAGCGCCGCCCAGGGCCGAGGGACCGCGATGGCTTGAGCAGAGAGCTCGCCGTTCGTGGACTCGGGACCCGGCGGGATGCCCTCCACCTCCCCGGCCCCCCTGGCCGCGACGTGATCGGTACGCCACCCTCCGCCCTGCGGAGCCGTGCCCTGACCGGACCGCGCCGGGGGACCGGGACGTCCACAGTCACTCGTGCGAAAGGAAGTCCGATGCCGCCCTCCCAGGACGCAGCATCCCTGACCCAGCTCGGCGTGATCGGGGTGATCCTGCTCGTCGCGCTGTTCTACGGCGGGACCATGATCATGTCTGTGGCCATCTCCAAGAAGAAGGAGAACGCCGACGCCTACATGACGGCCGGCAACCGGATCGGCTTCGGCGTGTCCGCCGCCTCCATGACGGCCACCTGGATCTGGGCCGCCTCCATGTACGCCTCCGTGACCGCCGGCTACACGTACGGCGTCTCCCGTGCTCGGCTCCGTCATCTCCCTGACCTCCAACTTCATCGCCGGCGGCGCCCTGATCTCCCTGCTGTCCCCGCTGTCCTTCGGCGCGGGCATCCTGATCGTGGCCGCGGGCGTGCTGCTGTACACCCTGTGGTCCGGCTTCCGCGCCTCCGTGCTCACCGACTTCGCCCAGGTGATGGCCATGCTCGGCGCGACCGTCATCATCATCCCCGCCGTGTTCTTCGCCGCGAGCGGCCCGGGCATGTTCCAGGCCGGCGTCGAGGCCGGCCACGTCACGGCCCAGCAGCAGAGCTTCTTCTCCTCCGACGCGTTCATGAACCAGGGCGCGCCGTACATCGCCGCCGTGCTGGCCTACGCGATCGGCAACCAGACCATCGCCCAGCGTCTCTTCGCCGTGCGGGAGGACCTCATCAAGCCCACCTTCGTCACGGCCACCCTCGGCTACGGCGGCACCGTGATCGGCGTCGGCATGCTCGGCGTCATGGCGCTCTACCTGGGCGCCGAGCCGCTCGACGGCGACGTCAACAACCTCCTGCCGCAGATGGTCGCCGACCACCTGCCGCTGGCGCTCGTGGCCCTGGCGTTCCTGATGATCATCGGCTCGCTGTCCTCCACCGCCGACTCGGACCTGTCCGCCCTCTCGTCGATCGTGATGACGGACGTCTACGGCCAGTCGGTCGGCCGCAAGAACGCCGACCCGAAGACCATGCTGCTGATCGGCCGCATCACCATGATCGTGGCGACGGCGGCGGCCCTGTACTTCGCCACCGCCAAGTTCGACATCCTCGACCTGCTGGTCTTCGTGGGCGCCCTGTGGGGCTGCCTCGTGTTCCCCGTGATCGCGTCCTTCTACTGGGGCAGGATCACCAACGCCGCGTTCACGGTGTCCGTGCTCGCCGCGCTGGCCGTGTTCCTGCCCGTGCGCTTCGAGTGGATCCCGATCGAGGGCGCCTGGGCGATCGTGGTCGAGACCCTCGCGATCCTCGGCGTGGGCGTCGTGCTGGGCATCATGTGCTTCGGCTTCTTCGGCCTGCGCCCGGCGGTCGTGGTCGGCGCGATCGCCTCGGTCGTGATGCTGTTCCTCGGCTACGGCTTCCTGCGGGACTACGCCACCCTCACGGGCTCGCTCGTGGCCTACGCCGTGTCCTTCCTCGTGTGCTGGGGGCTGTCCGTCCGCTCCGGCCAGGACTTCGACTTCGACCGGATCGCGCGCGTGACCGGCGACTTCGACCCCGCGACCGAGGACCTGCCGCAGGTCGAGCGCGCCTCGGCCCCCGTGTCCTGATCCCCCCGTCCCCCGACTCACAAGGAGCATCTGCATGACCGTCGGTCTGACCCTGTACGTCCTGATGTGGCCCGTCCTCGTGCTGGCCGTCCTCGTCGCGATCGCCCGCGGCTTCTTCGCCGACTGGGCCGCGGCCCGTCGGGAGGGCCGCTCGATCATCTGAGGCATCCGCCGGGGGCTGACCGTGACCCTGGTGGTCCTCGCCCTCGACGCGGTCTTCGGCCTGACCCCCGCCGAGACCTCGGCCGCCCTCCCGGGCAGCGCCGGGCTCGGCCACATGCTCGTGACCGCCGGTCTCGCGCTGCTGTTCGTGGCCCTGTACGGCGGCGTGCGGGAGCGTCAGGACCGCCTCGAGACGGGCCGCACCGGCGGCGCCGTCATCGAGGGGGCCTGACCCGCTCGATCCCTGCTAGACCGCGCCCGCGTCAGCGAGCGCGGTCGAGCAGGATCACGTCCAGGCGACGCGGCCCGTGCACGCCTTCGACGCGCTCGAGCTCGATGTCGCTCGTGGCCGAGGGCCCGGAGATCATGGTGATCGGCGCCGTCGCCTCCACGCGGGCCAGCGCCTCCGGGAAGAGCTCCACCACGGAGTCCAGCGGCACGATGCACACGTGGTGGTCCGGGACCAGGGTGATCGCCCGGCGGCCCTCGTCCGGGCGGCCGCTGAGGAAGATCGTCCCGGTCTCCGCGCAGGAGACCGTCGAGGACGTCACCACCGCGTCCACCTCGTTCAGCGCGTCCACGCTGAGGGGCTCGCGCTCGCCGTCGTGGGCGCCGCGGACCGCGGCCCGCTCCCCCGTGTGGCCCACCGCGGGCTCCGTGATGCGCTCCCGGCCGGCCCCGCGCGAGTCCGCGGGGAGCCAGTCGGGCTCCAGACCGGCCGGCACCACGTACCGGGCGTCCGGGCCGAGCAGCTCGGCGATGGCCGCGGCCACCGTCTCCTCGGTCTCATCCCGCACGGAGGCCCGGTAGTCGATCAGCCGATCGCGCAGCATCTCCACCACCTCGGCCCGGTCCCGGGAGGACGTCCGCCGGTAGGTGCGCTGCACCGGGTCCGCGACCGGGCCGTCCGCCGTCGCCTCGCGGATGCGCCGCAGGATCTCGGCCTTCGCCTCGCTCATCGTCCGTCCTCCTCGACGTGCTCGTCCTCCGGCCGGTCCAGCCCCGCGACGCCGTCCATGGCGACCCGGTGCTCGGTCTCATCCTTGTGGCGGGCCCACCAGTTGCGGAAGGACTCCCGCGGGGGCGCCGGCACGTCACGCTCGTCGGTCCACCCGCCGGCGATGCCCGGCAGCCAGCCGAGCACCCGGTCCGGCCCGGCCGCGACCCGGCCCAGCCCCAGACCCCGCTCGGCCAGCGACATGCGCCGACCCGAGGACATCACCACGGAGGCGCCCTTCATCGCCACGTCCATCTGCGAGGGCGTGACGGACTCCACCGCCGTCTTGGCGCGGGCCAGGGGGCCGGCAGCGGCGTCCTTCTCCGTGCGCAGCGCCTTCCGGGCGGCGTGGGTGGCCTGCACGTCCTCGTCCCGGAGGTGGATGAGGATCGAGGGGATGTCGATGGCCACGGGGCACACGTCGTAGCACGCGCCGCACAGCGTGGAGGCGTAGGGCAGGGTGCCGTTCTCCCCCGCGTCCACACCGGTGAGCTGCGGGGAGAGGATCGCGCCGATCGGGCCCGGGTAGACCGAGCCGTAGGCGTGGCCGCCGGTCTGCTCGTACACGGGGCACACGTTCATGCACGCCGAGCAGCGGATGCAGTGCAGCGCGGAACGGCCCTTCGGGTCGGACAGCACCGCGGAGCGGCCGTTGTCCAGCAGGACCAGGTGGAACTCCTGGGGACCGTCGCCCTCGGTGACGCCCGTCCACATGGAGGTGTACGGGTTCATCCGCTCGCCCGTGGACGAGCGCGGCAGCAGCTGCAGGAACACCTCGAGGTCCTCGAAGGTGGGCACGAGCTTCTCGATGCCCATCACGGTGATCAGCGTCTCCGGCAGGGTCAGGCACATGCGGCCGTTGCCCTCCGACTCGACGACGGCGAGCGTGCCCGTCTCGGCGACGCCGAAGTTCGCCCCGGAGATCGCCACCTTCGCGCTCAGGAACTTCTCGCGCAGGTGCCGGCGTGAGGCCTCGGCCAGGTCGGCCGGCTCGGAGGTGAGGCTCTCGTCCGTCTCCGGCATCTCCCGGAGGAAGATGTCCCGGATCTCCTGGCGGTTGCGGTGGATCGCCGGGACGAGGATGTGGCTGGGCCGGTCGTGGCCGAGCTGGACGATGAGCTCGGCCAGGTCCGTCTCGACGGCGGCCACGCCGGCATGCTCGAGCGCGGCGTCCAGGCCGATCTCCTGGGTGGCCATGGACTTGACCTTGATCACCTCGTCCACGCCCTTGGCGGTGACGAGCTCCGTGATGATGCGGTTGGCCTCGGACGCGTCCCGGGCCCAGTGCACGACGCCGCCGCGTGCGGTGACCTCGGACTCGAGCCGCTCGAGGAGCGCGGGCAGGTCCGCCATGACGGACTGCTTCAGCGCGGAGCCGGCGGCGCGCAGCTCCTGCCAGTCCGGCAGCTCCTCGACGACGCCGGCACGCTTGGCACGGATGGTGTGGGTGGCCCGGCGGATGTTGGCGCGCATCTGGCCGTTCTTCAGCTGCTCGCGGGCGGACTCGGGGAACGGGGTGTTCAGCAGGATCTCGCCCTCGCCGTGGACGGGGCGGACGGTGGGCATTCCCAGGCGCACGCGGGTGGGTGCGGTGCTCATCGGCGGGCCTCCTGTACACGGGCGGACGGTCCGCGGCGGACGCCGGCGGACGCGGGGATGGACAGTTCGACGGGGCCGTCGACCTCGAGCGGGTTCTCCCGGGTGGCCGCGAGGATCTCGGCGAGGTGCACGGTGCGCAGCGGGCGGCCGTCCTGGCCGCGCGCCTCTCGACGGTGCATGGCCCCGTCCAGGTGGAGCAGGCAGGAGGCGTCCCCGCCCGTGCAGAGGGAGGCGCCGGACGCGGTGACCTTCTCGATCTTCTCCTCCGCGATGGCGGCGGAGACGTCCGGGTTCTTGAGGGCGAAGGTGCCGCCGAAGCCGCAGCACTCTTCGGCGTCCGGCAGGGGGCGCAGGTCGATGTCCGCCACGGTGCGCAGCAGGTCCTCCTGGCGCGAGCCCAGGCGCAGCAGGCGCATGCCGTGGCAGGAGGGGTGGTAGGTCACGGTGTGCGGGAACCAGGAGCCGAGCTGGGCCGCGGCGTCCGTCACCCCGAGGACGTCCGTGAGCAGCTGGGACAGCTCGAGGGTGCGGGAGGCGACGACCTCGGCGTCGCGGGCCAGCCCCTCGTCCCCGCAGGAGCGGGCGACGTCCGGCTGCTGGTGGCCGAGCGAGGCCACGCAGGAGCCGGAGGGGGCGACGGCGAGATCGTAGTCGGCCTCCATGAAGGTGCGGACGTGGTTGCGCACCACGGGCAGGGCGTCCTTCACGTACCCGCTGTTGACGTGCATCTGCGAGCAGCAGACCTGGCCGGGCGGGAAGACCACCTCATGGCCGAGCCGCTCGAGGATGCGGACGGTGGCGAGGGCCACCTTGGGGTACATCGCGTCCACGATGCACGTGGCGAACAGGGCGATTCTCATGCCGGTCTCCGTTCCGGACGGGGCGCCTGGGGCGCCGTGCGGTGCGCCAGCACACGGGTGCCGTAGTGGTCAGACCATATCATGTCAGCCTCTTGCAAGGTGACCACCCTCACAGTACGCTCCTTGGTCTGACCACAGTGGTCCGACCATCACCGGCCCGACCGGATCCCGCCCCGTCCCCTCGCCCACCGGGAGACCCCCGTGCACACCTTCACCCCCACCCCCGATGCCGCCGGCAGCGTCGCGCTCTCCGCCGCGCTCGGCGTCCTGCCCCTGCTGACGTTCTTCGCCACACTCCTCGGTCTGCGCCTCAAGGCCTGGCAGTCGGGGCTCGCCGCGCTCGTGGTGGCCCTGCTCGTGGCCGTGCTGGGCTTCCACATGCCGGCCCACCTGGCGGCCCTGGCCGCCGCCCAGGGAGCGACCTTCGGCCTGTTCCCGATCGTCTGGATCGTCGTGATGGCGCTGTGGTTCTACCAGGTCACCGTGCTCTCCGGGCGATTCGACGACATGCGCGCGATCTTCGACTCGCTCGGCGGCGGAGACATCCGCATCCAGGCCGTGCTCATCGCGTTCTGCTTCGGCGGCCTGCTCGAGGCCCTCGCCGGCTTCGGCGCCCCCGTGGCCATCACGGCCACCATGGTGCTCGGCCTGGGCGTGCCCCCGCTGCGGGCGGCCACCGCCGTGCTGCTGGCGAACACCGCGCCCGTGGCCTTCGGCGCCGTGGGCACCCCCATCACCACCGCGGGCACGCTCACCGGCATCCCCGCCACGCACATCGGCGCGATCGTCGGCCACCAGGCCCCGTTCGTGGCCGTGATCGTGCCGTTCCTGCTCGTGTTCATCATCGACGGGCTGCGCGGCGTGCGGCAGACGTGGCCGGCACTGATCGTGATCGGCGCGAGCTTCGCCGTCGCCATCTGGCTGGCCTCGACCTACTTCTCCTACGAGCTCACCGACGTCGTGGCCTCCCTGGTCTCCCTCGCCGCCGCCGTCCTGCTGCTGCGCTTCTGGCGGCCGCGGGGCGCCGAGGAGGCCCGCCAGCGCCTCGACGCCCCCGCCCGCGCGGCGGCGCAGGACCTCACCCCCGGCCGGATCTTCATGGCCGTGCTGCCCTACATCGTGGTCGTGGCCGTGTTCGCCCTGGCCAAGCTGGTCCCCCCGATCACCGCGGCCCTGAACTCCGTCACCGCGAAGATCCCGTGGCCCGGGCTCGACGGGCACCTCGTCGACGCCTCCGGCGCGCCCCTGGCGAGCACCGTGTACAAGTTCGAGTGGCTGGCCTCCCCCGGCACGCTGCTGCTGATCGCCGGCCTGATCATGGCCGTGGTCTACTCCCGGTTCGACCACGACGGCCGGTTCCCGCTCTCGGTGGGGAACGCGCTCGCCGAGATCGGCCGCTGCTTCGCCCGCATGCGCTGGTCCGCCCTGACGATCGTGATCGTGCTCTCCCTGGCCTACGTCATGAACTTCTCGGGCCAGACGGTCGCCATGGGCACGTGGGTGGCCGGCCTGGGCACGGCCTTCGTGTTCCTGTCCCCGGTGCTCGGCTGGCTCGGCACCGCCGTGACCGGCTCGGACACCTCCGCGAACGCCCTGTTCTCCACCCTGCAGCAGACCGCCGCCACGAACATCGGCGCCGATCCGGCCCTGCTGGTGGCCGCCAACACCTCCGGCGGCGTCGTGGGCAAGATGATCTCCCCGCAGTCCCTGGCGATCGCCGCGACGGCGGTCGGCATGGAGGGCCGGGAGTCCGAGATCCTGCGCCGCGTGGTGGTGTGGTCGCTCGTGCTCCTGCTGGCGGTGTGCACGCTCGTGTACCTGCAGTCCAACGTGCTGGCGTGGATGCTGCCGGCGGCGGGCTGACCGCCTGCACCACCCGAGCGGGGCGGCGTCCATCGGTAGGATGGACGGTCGCCGCCCCGCCCCCTCGGAAGGTCCGTCCATGACCGCTGCCCCCGCCTACACCATCGTGCTCGACTGGCTCGAGGCCGAGCTGCGCTCCGGCGCCGTGGTCGTGGGGGACAAGCTGCCCGGCGAACGCACCCTGGTCGAACGCTTCGGCATCTCCCGGGCGTCCGTGCGGGAGGCCACCCGGATGCTCGAGGCCATGGGCCTGATCCGCGCCAGCGCCGGCTCCGGGCCGAACTCGGGCGCCGTCGTCGTCTCCGAGCCGTCCGCGGCGCTGGGCTGGGCGCTGCGCCTGCACATCGCCACCCGGTCCCTGCCGATGGCCGACGTCGTCGCCGCGCGCGTGCTCCTCGAGACCGATGCGGCGCAGGCGGCCGCCGCCACCTCCGGCGACCCCGAGAGCGTCGCCGTCCTGGCCGAGGTGGAAACCCTGCTGGACCGGATGGACGACCCCGCGCTGCCGGAAGAGGACTTCCACCTGCTCGACACCGAGTTCCATGTGCGGCTGGCCACCCTGGGCGGGAACGTCGTGACGGCGATGATGCTGGACTCCCTGCGCCAGGCGACCATCGGCTACGTGACCGAGACCGTGGCCGGGCTGTCCGACTGGCCCGCCGTGCGCGCCGGCCTGCAGGCCGACCATCGGCGGATCCTCGCCGCCTCCGCCGCCGGGGACGGCCGGGCGGCCGCGCAGGAGCTGCGGGAGCACGTCCTCGGCTTCGCCGCCCTCGCCCAGACCGGCAGGGTGCCCGCCGGCGGCTGAGCCGGCAAAGGGTCCGGCGCGCGCGGGGTCCCGCCGGACGGACGGCTCCGGCGGTTCAGGCGGTGACGCCGTGCACCAGGGCGCCCACGCCCACGGCGGTCAGCGAGCCCAGCGCACAGCAGAACTCCACGAGCATGCCCATGCCCATGGCCGTGAGCGCGCCGATCGAGCTGCTGAGCGCGGCCCGGGCGTCCCGGGTGCGGGCCCACTGGGAGGCGAACAGGCCGACGGCGAAGCCGAGGAATAGACCCACCACCGGGATCACGAAGAACCCGACGGCGGCGCCGGCCACCCCCCACAGGATCGGGCCGCGGGTGACGCGTTCACGTCGCAGCCGTCGGCCGGTCAGCACCGCGGACGCGCTCAGCCCCGCCACGGCGAGACCGGCCGCGATGACGCCGAACGTCCAGGACGCGGGGGAACCCAGCAGCGCGGCCCACCCGAGAGCCGTCACGAGGTTGAGCAGCGAGCCGGGCAGGACGGGGTACACGGTGCCCACCAGCCCCACCAGGAGCAGGAGCACGGCCACGAGGGAGATCAGCGCGGGAGTCACCGCACCAGTATGACGGGACGGGCACCGCGGTGACGGCGGCACCGGCGACCGCGCAGCGGCCCCCGCGCCCTCGCCGGAACGGGCCGGATGGGCTAGATTCGCCGCATGTTGGTCGCCGTGCCCACCGAAGTGAAGAACAACGAGTTCCGTGTGGCCCTGACGCAGGGCGGGGTCCAGGAGCTGGTGCGCGCAGGCCACCAGGTCCTCGTGCAGTCGGGGGCCGGCGTCGGCTCCGGCATCTCGGACCAGGACTACCTCGACGCCGGCGCGCAGCTCGTCCAGGACCCGGACGAGCTCTGGGAGCGCGCCGAGCTGGTCCTCAAGGTCAAGGAGCCCCAGCCGGAGGAGTACGGCCGCCTGCGCCGCGGCCAGGTCCTCTTCACCTACCTGCACCTGGCCGCCTCCCCCGCGTGCACGCGCGCGATCCTGGACGCCGGCACGACGGCGATCGCCTACGAGACGGTCACCCGCGGTCGCGCCCTGCCGCTGCTGGCCCCCATGAGCCAGGTGGCCGGCCGCCTGGCCCCCGCCGCGGGCGCCTACCACCTCCTCCAGCCGCAGGGCGGCTCGGGCGTGCTGATGGGCGGCGTGCCCGGCACCCGCCGCGCCCGGGTGGCCGTGATCGGCGGAGGGGTGGCCGGCGAGGCGGCGGCCGTGATCGCCGCGGGCATGGGCGCGGACGTGACTGTCCTGGACATCTCCCTCGAGCGGCTCGCGCAGCTGGACGCCGTCCACCAGGGTCGGATCCGCACGCTGGCCTCGTCCCACCTGAACATCGGCGAGACCGTGGCCGACGCGGACCTCGTGATCGGCTCCGTGCTGATCCCCGGCGCTGCGGCCCCGAAGCTGGTGACCGCCGAGATGGTGGAGTCCATGCGGCCCGGCTCCGTGCTGGTGGACATCGCGATCGACCAGGGCGGCTGCTTCGAGAACTCGCGGGCCACCACCCACCAGGATCCGACGTACCTCGTGGGGGACAAGATCTACTACTGCGTCTCCAACATGCCCGGCGCCGTGCCGCAGACCTCCACCTCGGCCCTGACCAACGCGACGCTGCCCTACATCAAGCGCATCGCCGACCTCGGATGGCGTGCGGCCCTGGCCGCGGACGAGGGCTTCGCCGGGGGCCTCAACGCGCACGACGGCGTGCTCACCCTGCCCTCCGTCGCCACGGCCGTGGCCGACGAGCTCGGCCTGGACCCCCGGAAGGACGTCCGCGTCACCTCCGAGGTCCTCGCGGAGGCCTGAGCCCCGCGCCCGTCGCGCGCGGGGCCGGCCGCTCAGAGCCCCGCGAGGAACGCCCGGTGGAAGGACCAGTCGCCGGTCACCTCGGGGTGGAAGGCCGTGGCGAGCAGGTGGCCCTGCCGCACGGCCACGGGCAGCCGCGCGTCGCCGTCGAGCTCCGGGTCCGCCGCGGGCACGGACAGGCGCGACGCCGGCACACTCGCCAGGACCTCGACGCCCTCCCCCGCCTGGACGACGGCGGGGGCGCGGATGAACACGGCGTGCACCGGCTCCGCCGTGACCGCGGGGACGTCCAGGTCCTCCTCGAACGAGTCGACCTGCGCACCGAAGGCGTTGCGCCGCACGGCCACGTCCAGCACGCCGAGCCCACCCTGATCCGGCGCCGGGTTTCGGATCTCGCGGGCCAGCATGATCAGCCCCGCGCATGTGCCGTAGGCGGGCAGGCCGTCGCGGAGGGCGGCGATGAGCGGGTCCCTCAGCCCCATGATCCGGGCGAGGCGGTCCATCACGGAGGACTCGCCGCCGGGCAGCACGATGCCGTCCAGACCCTCGAGGTCCGCGGGGCGGCGCACCGGGCGCGTGCGCGCGCCCAGTGACCCGAGCACGTGGGCGTGCTCCCGCACGTCGCCCTGGAGGGCGAACACGCCGACGGTCTTCTGTGGACTCACCAGCCGCGCTCGGCCAGGCGGTGCGGGGCGGGCAGGTCGCCCACGTTGATGCCCACCATGGCCTCGCCCAGGCCGCGGGAGGCCTCGGCGACCGCCATCGGGTCGTCGAACTGGGCGGTGGCCTTGACGATGGCGCGGGCGCGCTCGGCCGGGTTGCCGGACTTGAAGATGCCGGAGCCCACGAACACGCCGTCGGCGCCCATCTGCATCATCAGGGCCGCGTCGGCCGGGGTGGCCACACCGCCGGCGGTGAACATCACGACGGGCAGGGCGCCGGTCTCGGCGACCTCGCGCACCAGCTCGTACGGCGCCTGCAACTCCTTCGCGGCCACGTACAGCTCATCCTGGGCCAGGCCCTGGAGCTGGGCGATCTCCTTGCGGATGGTGCGGATGTGCTTCACGGCCTCGGAGACGTCGCCGGTGCCGGCCTCGCCCTTGGACCGGATCATGGCCGCGCCCTCGGTGATGCGGCGCAGGGCCTCGCCGAGGTTGGTGGCGCCGCACACGAAGGGCACGTCGAAGTCCCACTTGTCGATGTGGTTCACGTAATCCGCCGGGGAGAGCACCTCGGACTCGTCGATGAAGTCCACCTTGAGCGCCTGCAGCACCTGGGCCTCCACGAAGTGGCCGATGCGCGCCTTGGCCATCACGGGGATGGACACCGCCTCGACGATGCCGTCGATCAGGTCGGGGTCGGACATGCGGGCCACGCCGCCCTGGGCGCGGATGTCGGCCGGGACCCGCTCGAGCGCCATGACGGCCACGGCGCCGGCGTCCTCGGCGATGCGCGCCTGCTCCGCGTTGACGACGTCCATGATCACGCCGCCCTTCATCATGTCCGCCAGGCCGCGCTTGACGCGGGTCGTGCCGGTGCCGCGGGCGCCGTCGTCGGCGGCGGAGGCGGTGGAGGCGGAGAAGCTGCGGGCGCGCTCGTCGCTCATGGTGGTCCTTCCGAAGGGGTGGCGGCCCCGGCCGCGGGGCGGCTGGCCAGGGCGAAGACGCGGTCAACTCTAGTCCCCCGGCGGCGAAGCCCGGCCCGCGTCACGGACGACGACGTCACCCGGCCCCGTGCCGGCGCAGCGTGCGGCGTCGGCGCCAGACGACGAACGCGACCACGGCCGCGAGGATCAGCACGAGGGCGAGGACGTCCCGGCCCTCTCCGAGCGCCGCGCCGATGACGGCCCACACCACGGCCATCCCGACGGTCCCGTACACCACGCCCCACAGGAACGTGCCGAGCGCGGCCGCCGGCAGGAACCGGCGCCAGGGCATGCGGGCGACGCCGGCGGAGCCGATCACCGCCGTCTGGATGCCCACCGTGAGGTAGCAGAACGGGATGGCCCACACCCCGTGGCGCTGGATGAAGCGCTGGGCTCGGACATAGACGGGACCCTCCATCACGCGGGCAAACCATCGGGTCCGCTCGACGCCGGAGGCCAGCCCCCGCCCGAGCGAGAACACGATCAGGGTGCGCAGGATCGCCAGCATCCAGAAGAACCCGATGGACCACAGCAGCGGCAGCCCGTCGATCCACGCCATCATGGGCGGAGCCACCCGTCGGTGCGGGGACTCAAGCGCGCGCCCCGGCCGTGCTCACGCGTTCCAGAGCCCGTACGAGTCCGCGAGGTCCGCGATCTTCTGGGCGCGCAGCACGCGGGGCAGGTACGAGCCGTCGCCGACGGCGGCGCCCTGAGCATGCTTCTCGAGCAGGTCGCGGGCCCACGCGAGCTCGTCCTCGGACGGGGACATCGCCCGGTTGACCCAGTCCACCTGATCCCGGTTCAGGACGAGGCGGCCGGTCATGCCCATCGAGGCGGTGACGGCGCTGGAGTCGACGACCGCGTCCTCACCGTCCGCGTTGCCGGGCGGTCCGTCGATCGCCCCGGGCAGACCGCCCACGCGGGAGGCGATCACCATGCGGGAGCGGGCGTAGGCCATGGCCAGCGGGTCCTCGCCGACGCCGACGTCCTTGCGGAAGTCGTTCACGCCGAAGGCGAGACGGAACGTGCCCGGCGCCTTGGCCACGGCCGTGGCGTTCTCGATGCCCAGGGCGGACTCCAGCAGGGCGATCACCGGGGTGCCGGCGCGCAGACGCATCGCGGTGAACGTGACCTGCTCCGGCTCCTCGGTCTCGGCCAGCACGACGCCGCGCACGCCGTCGAGACCCGCGAGCGCCTCGAGGTCCCGCTGCCAGTGGTCCGTGGAGGTCGCGGAGATGCGCACCCACGCCGTCATGCCGCCGGAGAGGGCGTCCACGACGTGCTGGCGGGCCGCGTCCTTCTGCTCCTCCGGCACGGCGGCCTCGAGGTCGAAGATGACGGAGTCGGCCTCGGAGGCCAGGGCGGGGGCGAACGCGTCGGGGGTGGCCGCGTTGACCAGCAGCCAGGAGCGGCTGAGCTTGGCGGGCAGGGCGGCGGCGCGACGGTTCCTCACGGGCATGGCCTCCAGCCTAGCCCGCCGCGGCCGTCCGCCCGCGGGCCCCTTCCCACCCGCGGGAGGCCTCACATCCGCTCGCGGCGGGCGAGACGGACGGCCGTAGCATGGAGAGGCCGTCGGTCCGTCCGACGCCGCCGACCCCCGACCGCCAGGAGTACCCGATGCGCCCGCCCTCCCCTTCCCGCGCCCTGCGGATCACGGGTGCCGTGGCCGCCGCGTGCCTGCTGGCCGGCTGCGCGGTCGACCCCGGACTGGCCGAGGACTCGGCGTCCGACGACGGCGTGCCCCTGCCCGCGACGGAGGGGTATCAGCCGCTGACGGTCTACCTCGCCGTCGCGGAACCGGAGGCGGTCCCGGGGACGAGCGGCCGGCCCTTCGGCTGCGGCGACCTGCTGGTGCCCGTGCAGACCGTGCCGACGGACACCGAGGACGAGGCGGACGCCGCCCTGGACTTCCTGTTCGCGGACGAGCGCGGCTGGCACGGCGACCCGTCGCTGTGGAACGCCGTGTTCGACGCGCGCGAGACCCTCACCCCGACCGGGCACCGCCGCGAGGGCGACGTGGAGGTCTTCACCTTCACCGGCACCGTGACGCCGGAGGACGAGTGCACGGCCGAGCGGATCCGCGCCCAGCTGCAGGCGACCGCCGCCGCCTTCACGTCCGCGGGCCAGGTCCGACTCGAGGTGGACGGCCGGGACCTCGACGACGTGTTGGGGCTCGAACCGCTCCGCCTCGGCGAGTCCGTGGACGTCCCGCAGGGGGACCCCACGCCGAGTGGGGAGCCGAGCGACGGATCCGGTGAGCAGACGTGGGCGCCGGAGGGCGAGTCGTCCTGGGGTCCCGCCGAGCCGACCCAGGGCACGTGGTCCCCCGCCCAGGAGCCGAGCACCCCCTGATCGCGCGACCCGCCGTCGTCGCCCGTCATCGGGCCTGCATCGTCGGCCGCGTCGTGCTATAGGGTGCCGAGCGTGCGGAACCTCCGAGAACACCTGTCCCAGCGCGCCGTCGGCGTGAAGCAGTCCGCGGTCCGCGACGTCTTCGACATCGCGATGGACCCGAACCTCATCTCGCTCGCGGGCGGGAACCCGTGGCTCGCCGACCTGCCCCTCGACGAGCTGGGCCGGATCGCCTCCGACCTGATGACCCGGTTCGGCACGGAGTCCCTGCAGTACGGCCCGGGCCAGGGCACCGAGGAGATGCGTGCCGCCGCGACCGCCGTGATGGCCGCCGACGGCATCCCGGACGCGGATCCCGACCTCGTGGTCATCACCCCCGGCTCGCAGGCCGCGATCGACACCGCCTGCCGGGCGTTCGCGAACCCGGGCGACGTCGTCGTGGTGGAGGACCCCACGTTCGTGGGCGCGTTGACCACCTTCACCACCTGGCAGCTCGAGGCCGTGGCCACGGGCACCGACGACCACGGCCTGGTGCCCGCGGCCCTCGACGAGACCCTGACCCGCCTGGCCGCCGAGGGCCGCCGCGTGGCCTTCCTCTACACGATCCCCTCGTTCGCGAACCCCTCGGGCGCCCTGCTGCCCCCGGGCCGCCGCGCCGAGGTGGGCGCGATCTGCGAGAAGCACGGCGTGCTCATCGTGGAGGACAACCCGTACGGGCAGATCGCGTTCGACGGCGAGCCCGTCGCCCCGATCGCCGCAGACCACCGGGACAACGTGGTCCACCTCGGCACGATGTCCAAGATCTTCTCCCCGGGCGTGCGCATCGGCTGGGCGCTCGTGCCGGTTGCGCTCAAGCGCGAGTTCTACCTGTGCGCGGAGTCCGCCTACATCCACGCGTCCACGTACTCGCAGATGCTCTCCACCGCCTTCGTCACGCAGCTGGACTGGCAGGGCCACGTCCGCCACGTGACCGGGCTGTACCGCGAGCGGGCCGCGGCGCTCGTGGACGCGGTGCGTGAGCACTGGGACCCGGCGGTCGAGTTCATCACCCCGCAGGGCGGCTTCTTCCTGTGGGCCACCCTGCCGGCCGGGGTGGACACCCTCGAGGTGATGCACCGCGGCATCGAGGCGGGCGCGGTGTTCGTGCCGGGGGCGGCCTTCACCCCCGTCGAGGGCACGCACTCCACCCTGCGCCTGGCGTACTCGTTCGTGGCGGCCGAGAAGCTCGTGGAGGGCGTGCGGCGCCTGGCCCCGGCGGTGAACGAGTCGATCGCCCGGGCCCGCTGAGCCGCGGCGGGCGCCCACGACGACGTCGGCCCGGCGCGTCTGCCGGGCGTGCGACCTCTTCCCCGGGCCCGCGAGATCGTATACGATCTCGACCATGACGCAGAGCACACCGGATCCCACGCCCACCGTCACCGAGCACGACTTCACCGTCCGGGAGAACCGGCCGGGCAAGGTGCTCGCCGTCCACCTGAACTACCCCTCCCGCATCGCCCAGCGCGGCCGGTCCCCGCAGGCCCCCGGCTACTTCCTCAAGGCCGGCACCTCCCTCGCCCGCACCGGCGACACCATCGAGCGCCCCGCCGGCACCGAGCTGCTCGCCTACGAGGGCGAGATCGCGCTGATCATCGGCCGCACCGCCCGGCGCGTCAGCCCGAAGGAGGGCTGGTCGCACGTCTCCGGCATCACCGCCGCCAACGACTGGGGCCTCTACGACCTCCGCCACGCGGACAAGGGCTCCAACGTCAAGAACAAGTCCGGCGACGGCTACACCCCGCTCGGCCCCGCGGTGATCTCCGCCGCGGGCCTGGACCCGGCCGCCCTGCGCGTGCGCACCTGGGTCAACGGCGAGATCGTCCAGGACGACACCACCGAGGGCCTCGTCTTCCCGTTCGGCCGGCTCGTGGCCGACCTCTCGCAGCTCATGACGCTCGAGGAGGGCGACGTCATCCTCACCGGCACCCCCGCCGGGTCCTCCGTGGCCCAGCCGGGCGACGTCGTCGAGGTGGAGGTGGACGCCCCCAGCGCCCCCGGCGCACCGACCACCGGCCGCTTGGTGACGACGGTCGTCGACTCGGAGCACTCCCTGGCCCCGTTCGGCGCGCAGCCGCAGGTGGACGACGTGCAGCGCGAGGAGGCCTGGGGCTCCCGCGAGGCCGCCGGTCTGGCCCCGCAGGCCGCGGCGCCGTCGTCGTCCGCGGTGGACGAGAACGGCCACTGGGTCGCGAGCGCCCCGCAGCCGGACCGCTCCCTGCTGACCCCCGAGCTGCGCGCCAAGATCGACGCCATCGCGGTGGCCACCCTCACCGCCCAGCTGCAGAAGCGCGGCGTCCAGAACGCGACCATCGACGGCCCGCGCCCGATCCACCGGGGTCGGCGCGTCCTCGGCTACGCCAAGACCCTGCGCTACATCCCCAAGCGCGAGGACCTGGCCAAGGAGTTCGGCGGCGGCTTCAACGCCCAGAAGCGGGCGATCGACTCGGTGCAGCCGGACGACGTGGTGGTCATGGAGGCCCGTGGCGAGCACGGCACCGGCACCCTCGGGGACGTCCTGGCCCTGCGCGCCCAGGTGAACGGCGCGAACGCCGTGATCACGGACGGCGGCATCCGCGACTCCGCCGCCGTCGCCGAGGTCGGCCTCCAGGTGTACGCCGGCGCCACGCACCCGGCGGTGCTGGGCCGCCGTCACATCCCGTGGGAGGTCGGCGGCACCATCGCCTGCGGCGGCACCACCGTGCAGCCCGGCGACATCATCGTCGGCGACGACGACGGTGTGGTGGTCATCCCGCCGTCCCTGCTCCAGGAGGTTGTGGACGACGCCTACGAGCAGGAGCTCCAGGACGCCTGGGCGTACGAGCAGGTCAAGGCCGGCTACCCGGTGGACGGGATGTTCCCCCCGAACGCCGAGTGGAAGGCCAAGTTCGCCGAGTACCGCAAGACCCTGCCGGACGCCCCGGCCCCGGAGGGCGACGCCTGAGCATGCGCCGCACGGACATCGGAACGGTCGGCCTCGCAGGCGCCCCCGTCTCCAAGGCGGACCGCGCCTACCAGGCGATCCTCGAGGGGATCCGGGACCAGCGCCACGAGCCGGGCGACCGGCTGGTGCTGTCCCAGATCGCCGCGGAGCTGGGCATGTCCGTGGTGCCCGTGCGGGAGGCGATCCGCCGCCTGCAGTCCGAGAAGCTGGTGGCCTACGAGCGCAACGTGGGCGCGACCGTGGTCGGCATCGATCCGGTCGAGTACCGCCACACCATGGAGACGCTGGCGCTGGTGGAGGGGTTCTCCACCGCCCAGTGCGCCCCGCACGTGACCGCCGAGGACCTCGCGGCGGCCCGCGAGGTGAACGCGACCATGCGCGCGATGACGGAGTCGGAGACGGCCTGGGACCCGGTGGCGTTCACCGAGCTCAACCGCCGCTTCCACTCGATCCTGTTCGAGCATCACCAGAACGAGCACGTGCACGACCTGGTGCACCGCGGCTGGAACCGCCTGGCCGCGCTGCGCTCCTCCACGTTCGCGTACGTGCCCGGCCGGGCGGTGGCCTCCGTGGACGAGCACGAACACCTGCTGCGCCTGATCGAGGACGGGGCGCGCTTCGAGGAGATCGAGGCCGCCGCCCGCGCCCACCGCCTGAACACCCTGCACGCCTACCTGGAGCACAGCGCCGAGCCGTCCGCGTGACCGCCGGCCGGACCGGCGCCGTCGGCTCCAGACCCCGACCATCCGCCCCCGAAGCACTCAGCGAAAGAGACACCATGACGGAGAAGACCAGCATCGAGGCCCGCAAGCCCGAGGGCCTGCCCGACGTCCTGCGCCACTACATCGACGGCGAGTTCGTCGACTCGATCGACGGCGACACCTTCGAGGTGCTCGACCCGGTGACCAACGAGCCGTACCTGACGGCCGCCTCCGGCAAGGCCGCGGACATCGACCGCGCCGTCGCCGCCGCGAAGCGGGCCTTCGAGTCCGGCGAATGGTCCCAGGCCCTGCCGCGCCAGCGCTCCCGCGTGCTGCACGCGATCGCCGACATCATGGAGACCCGCGGCAACCAGCTGGCCGAGATGGAGTGCTTCGACACCGGCCTGCCGATCAAGCAGGCGAGGGGCCAGGCCGCCCGCGCCGCCGAGAACTTCCGCTTCTTCGCGGACCTGATCGTGGCCCAGCACGACGACACCTTCAAGGTGCCGGGCCGCCAGATCAACTACGTGAACCGCAAGCCGATCGGCGTCGCCGGCCTGATCACCCCGTGGAACACCCCGTTCATGCTGGAGTCCTGGAAGCTGGCCCCGGCCATCGCCACCGGCAACTCGGTGGTGCTCAAGCCCGCCGAGTTCACCCCGCTCTCGGCCTCCCTGTGGGGCGGGATCTTCGAGGAGGCCGGCCTGCCGAAGGGCGTGTTCAACATGGTGCACGGCTTCGGCGAGGAGGGCTACGCGGGCGACCCGCTCGTGAAGCACCCGGACGTGCCGCTGATCTCCTTCACCGGCGAGTCCCGCACCGGCCAGATCATCTTCGCCAACGCCGCCCCGCACCTGAAGGGCCTGTCCATGGAGCTCGGCGGCAAGTCCCCGGCCGTGGTGTTCGAGGACGCGGACCTGGACGCGGCGATCGACGCGACCATCTTCGGCGTGTTCTCCCTGAACGGCGAGCGCTGCACCGCCGGCTCCCGCATCCTGGTCCAGCGTTCCGTCTACGACGAGTTCGTGGAGCGCTACGCCGCCCAGGCCTCCCGTGTGAAGGTCGGCCTGCCGGACGACGAGACCACCGAGGTCGGTGCGATCGTGCACCCGGAGCACTTCGAGAAGGTCATGTCCTACGTGGAGATCGGCAAGACCGAGGCCCGCCTGGTGGCCGGCGGCGGTCGCCCGGAGGGCTTCCCCGAGGGCAACTTCGTGCAGCCCACCGTGTTCGCGGACGTGGCCCCGGACGCCCGGATCTTCCAGGAGGAGATCTTCGGCCCGGTGGTGGCCATCACCCCGTTCGACACGGAGGAGGAGGCCCTGCAGCTGGCCAACAACACCAAGTACGGCCTGGCCGCCTACATCTGGACCAACGACCTCAAGCGCGCCCACAACGTCGCGCAGAACGTGGAGGCCGGCATGGTGTGGCTGAACTCCAACAACGTGCGGGACCTGCGCACCCCGTTCGGCGGGGTGAAGGCCTCCGGCCTGGGCCACGAGGGCGGCTACCGCTCGATCGACTTCTACACCGATCAGCAGGCCGTGCACATCAACCTCGGCGAGGTCCACAACCCGGTGTTCGGCAAGCAGGAGCAGGCCGCGGCGAAGATCGACGGCTGAGCCCGCGCCGACCGGTGACCACGACGGCGCCCGCACCGTCCCCGCGACGGTGCGGGCGCCGTCGTCGTGGTGGGGCCGGGCCGGGCTCCTCCCCCGGCCCACCCGACGCGGGTTGAGTTGTCGCGGGTGCGGGCGCCCCGGACCCGCGACAACTCAACCCGCGTTCCTCGAGAGCCTTTCCGTCGGTCGCCCGGATCGTATACGATCGAGCCACTGACCGTGTCCCAGGCCACAGCGCACCGCCCCCTCACCAAGGAGCACCGATGACCAACCTCGAGAGCCGCCAGAAGACCTCCTCCGGCTTCTTCGTCACGAAGGAAGCCCCCATCGACCCGGAGAACCCCCTCCCCACCCCGACGTCCGAGGCACCGGACATCCTGCGCTGCGCCTCGATGGAGCTCGTGGTCACGGACCTCGCCGTCTCCCGCGAGTTCTACGTGGACGTGCTCGGCCTGGTGGTCACCGAGGAGGACGAGGAGACCGTCTACCTGCGCTCCATGGAGGAGTTCATCCACCACAACCTGGTGCTGCGCCAGGGCGAGACCGCCGCCGTGGCCGCGTTCTCCTACCGCGTGCGCACCCCCGAGGACCTGGACAAGGCGGTCGCCTTCTACGAGGAGCTGGGCTGCCGCGTGGAGCGCCGGAAGGACGGCTTCGTCAAGGGCGTCGGCGACTCCGTGCGCGTCGAGGACCCGCTGGGCTTCCCCTACGAGTTCTTCCACGACGTCGAGCACGTGGAGCGCCTGGCCTGGCGCTACGACCTCTACACCCCGGGCGCCCTGGTCCGCCTGGACCACTTCAACCAGGTGACCCCGGATGTGCCGCGCGCCGCCCGCTACATGCAGGACCTGGGCTTCCGCGTCACCGAGGACATCCAGGACGAGAACGGCAACGTCTACGCCGCGTGGATGCGCCGCAAGCCCACCGTGCACGACACCGCCATGACCGGCGGCGACGGCCCCCGGATGCACCACGTGTGCTTCGCCACGCACGAGAAGCACAACATCCTGGCGATCTGCGACAAGCTCGGCGCCCTGCGCATGTCCGACCACATCGAGCGCGGCCCGGGTCGCCACGGCGTCTCCAACGCGTTCTACCTCTACCTGCGCGACCCGGACGGCCACCGCGTGGAGGTCTACACCCAGGACTACTACACCGGTGACCCGGACAACCCCGTGGTCACCTGGGACGTGCACGACAACCAGCGCCGCGACTGGTGGGGCACCCCGATCGTGCCGTCCTGGTACACCGATGCCTCCCGCGTGCTGGACCTCGACGGCAACCTGCAGCCGCTGGTCTCCCGCACCGACGACTCGGAGATGGCCGTGACCATCGGCGCCGACGGCTTCTCCTACACCCGCGAGGGGCAGGGCGAGGAGTCCATGCCGGAGTGGAAGCAGGGCGAGTACAAGCTCGGCAACCAGCTCTGACCGGCACGGCCGGCACCGCTTCGGGACACCACGACGACGGCGGGCACCCAACGCAGGTGCCCGCCGTCGGCGTCCGCCCTCCCTACCATCCTCCGCGTCTCCCCGCCCCACGCCGTTCGAGGCGGAAAATCCACCTCATTCGAGCCGGGAGGGCCAGTTTGAGCTCGATTTCCCGCCTCGAAGCGTGGGGAGCAGGGGTGTCCCGCCTCGCAGACGGGCGTCGAGGGGCGGGCCTGCCTCACGGTGCACCGCCGCCAGCCCGGGCTGGGCATCGGGACGCGCACCCCGGACTGATCCGGGGCGGTGACAGGATGGCGACGGGGCCGAGCCGCGTAATCGTATACGATCAAGGCCAGGCCCCTGCCCGTCGTCGTGAAGGAGACCGCTGTGCTGGACCACGAGACCCACGTCAAGATCGCCGACGAGCTGCACCGCGCGGGCATCGACCGCGTGCCCGTGCCGCGGCTGACCGCGCGCTACCCGGAGATGGAAATCGAGGACTCGTACGCCGTCCAGCGCATCTGGGCCGAGCGCCAGGTCGAGGCGGGCCGCCGCAAGGTGGGCCACAAGATCGGCCTGACCTCCAAGGCCATGCAGGACGCGACCGGGATCGACGAGCCGGACTACGGCGTGATCTTCGACGACCAGGTGTTCGAGTCCGGCCACGTGTACGAGTGGAAGAAGTACACCCATCCGCGCATCGAGATGGAGCTGGCGTTCGTGCTCAAGGACGAGCTGCGTGGGCCCGGCCTGAACCTGATGGACGTGCTGCGCGCCACCGAGTACGTGGTGCCCGCGCTCGAGGTGCTGGACTCGCGCATCGAGATGGCCGGCCGCACCATCACGGACACCATCTCGGACAACGCCGCACTGGGCTCCCTGGTGATCGGCGGCCGCCCCGTGGGCGTGCACGACGTGGACCTGCGCTGGGTCTCCGGCATCCTCTCCCGCAACGAGGAGATCATCGAGACCGGCGTGGCCGCGGGCGTGCTGAACCACCCGGCCAACGGCGTGCACTGGCTGGCCAACCGCATCGCCGGGCACGGAGACGCGCTCGAAGCCGGTGAGATCGTGCTCGCCGGCTCCTTCACCCGCCCGATGTGGGTGCACGAGGGCGACACCGTCTACGCCGACTACGGCCCGCTCGGCACCATCACCTGCCGCTTCGCCTGACCCGCCCGCCGTCGTCGCCCCGCCCCGCCCGCCCGCAACGCGGGTTGACCTATCACCAGTACGACCCCGCTCCACCCGCGACAACTCAACCCGCGTCGGGTGGAGGGCGCGGAGAACCCCGAAGGAACGTCCCATGCCCGTCCGCCACAACCCGCAGCCGCTGTTCCGCGACCTCTTCACGCCCGAGGCCGTCGCCGCCCGTGGGGGCCGCCCCGCCGCCGGCATGTTCCTCTCCTCGGGGGACCCGACGACGGCGGAGATCTGCGCCGGCGCGGGCCTCGACTACCTGCTCATCGACGCCGAGCACGCCCCGCTGACCCTGCAGGACGTCCTCGCCCAGCTGCGCACGATCGCCGGCTACCGCGTGCCCACCCTGGTGCGCGTGCCGGCGCTGGACACCGTGGCCATCAAGCAGTTCCTGGACCTGGGCGCCCAGACGCTGCTGGTGCCCATGGTCGACGACGCCGCGATGGCCCGCCGCGCCGTGGCCGCCGCCCGCTACCCGGACGGCTCCGCCGAGGGCGGGGTGCGCGGCGTGGGCTCCGCCCTGGCACGCTCCGGCCGCTGGAACCGGATCCCCGGCTACCTGCCCGGCGCGGCGGACCACGTCTCCGTGATCGTGCAGATCGAGACGGCCGCCGGCGTGCGCAACGCGGACGGGATCGCGGCGGTGGACGGGATCGACGGCGTCTTCATCGGCCCCTCGGACCTCTCCGCGTCCCTGGGCCTGCTCGGCCAGCAGTCACATCCGGAGGTGGTGGCCGCGGTCGAGGAGGTCATCACGAAGGTCAAGGCCGCCGGGAAGTTCGTGGGCGTCAATGCGTTCGTGCCCGCGCAGGCCGACGCCTACGCCGCCGCCGGTGCGGACTACGTCAACGTGGGCGCCGACGTCGCCCTGCTGGCCCGCGCCGCCGAGGCCCTCGCCGACCGCTGGTGCCCGGCTCCGAGCGACGCCGCGGCCGACGGGGAGGGCGCGCCCCGCGCGTCGTACTGACCTGGTCATCCCCTCACTTCGGGGCGCGAAATCCACCCCATGGACGTCCGATCCTGGCCCATGACGTGGATTTCCCGCCTCGAATGGCTCGGGGCCGGCGCCCCGGGGGACGTCACCGCCTCCTGCACAACCACGCCGGGCCCCCTCGTGCGTCCCCAGGCCCCCGCTCGTCCGTCTCGGGACGCGGAGCGACGGGGCACGCTCGCCGCATGCCCCGTCGTCCCGCCCCGCTGCCGCCGTCGATCGACCCCGCCGCCTTCACGGTCGACGACGCGCGCCGGGCGGGTGTGACGTGGTCCCGACTGCAGTCCTCAGACCTGCGGCGGCTGCGCCACGGCATCTACGGGCCGGCCGGCCCTGCGGCGGCCTCCGTCCGTGAGTGGACGATGGACGAGGTCCGCGCGTACCAGCGGCGCCACCCCGGCGTCGTCGTCAGCCATGAGACCGCCGCCCGCCTGCACGGCCTGACCGTGCCCGCACGGCTGCTGGCCCCCGGTGCGGTGCACGTCAGCGTCGGCACCTCGGGCGGCCGGCCGGTCCAGGCGGGTCTGGTGCCGCACCGCATCGAGGTGCCGGAGGGACAGCGGATGACGCGGGGCGGCGTGCTCGTGACGACGCCGGCCCGCACGCTGTGGGACCTGTGCGCGGCACGGTCGGCGCTCACCGAGCGGGACGTCGTCGCCGCCGGTGACGCGCTGCTCTGCCCGCCGTGGCTGCCCGGCGGCGGACGCGGGGCTCCCGCCTACACCCCGGAGGAGCTCGTCCGATCGCTGGCCGAACGGGGACGTTTCCAGGGGCGCGGACTGGCCCGGGCGGCGCTGGCGAGGATGCGCGTGGGGGCGGATTCGCCGCGCGAGACGCGTCTGCGGCTGGCGCTCGTCGACGCCGGGCTGCCGGAGCCCGAGGTGCAGTGCCGGCTGGACCCGTCAGACCGCCGCGCTCCGACGGTCGACCTCGGGTATCGGCAGTGGCGCCTCGCGTTGCAATACGACGGCGAGCACCACCGCACCGCCGAGCAGCAGGCCCGAGACGTGCTGCGCGACCGCTGGTGCGCCGACCACGACTGGCTCTCGATCAAGGTCATGTGGGCCGACGCCCGGGACGACTACGCGGACGTCGTCGCGCGGGTGCGGCGCCGGGCGGCCGAGTTCGGTGGGTGACCCGGTGAGATCCACGGCCCCCGCGGCCCGCCACGGCCCCTCGTTTCGAGGCGGGAAATCCAGCTCATAGCACTCTGGTCCACGCCCGTGGGGTCGATTTCCCGCCTCGAAAGGACGGGCCCGGTGGGAGTCGGCCCGTGAACACCCGTGCTCCCCCACGTAGCGTGGCCCCATGACCACGTCCGCCCCCACCCTGAGCTCGCATTTCGCCGACACCTTCCCCGAGCTCGCCCTGCCCTGGCAGGCCCAGGTCACGGACGGCCCGCAACTCGTCCTGCTCAACGCCGGCCTCGCGGCGGAGCTCGGCCTCGACGCCGAGTGGCTCGCCACCGATGACGGCGTCCGCTTCCTCACCGGCGAGCAGCCCGGCCCGCACGCACGGCCGGTCGCGCAGGCGTACGCGGGCCACCAGTTCGGCCACTACTCCCCCCGCCTGGGTGACGGGCGCGCCCTCCTCCTCGGCGAGCTCACGTCCCCGGACGGTCGGCTCCACGACCTGCATCTCAAGGGCTCCGGTCGCACGCCCTTCACGCGCGGCAACGCCGACGGGCAGGCCGTACTCGGCCCCATGCTCCGCGAGTACGTGGTCTCCGAGGCGATGCACGCCCTCGGCGTGCCGACCACGCGGGCGCTGGCCGTCGTCGCCACGGGCCACCCGGTCCGCCGCGAGACCGTGCTGCCGGGCGCGGTGCTGGCCCGGACGGCCGCGTCGCACCTGCGCGTCGGCACGGCCCAGTACGCCGCGGCCCTCCCCGAGCAGGCGCACCCCACGGAGGTGCTGCGCCGGATCGTCGACGAGTCCATCGCCCGCCACCACCCGCACGCCACCGACGCCGAGCACCCCGCGCTCGCGCTCTACGAGGCGGTGATCGCCGCGCAGGCCGAGCTCGTCTCCCGCTGGATGCTCGTCGGCTTCGTGCACGGTGTGATGAACACGGACAACATGACCCTGTCCGGCGAGACCATCGACTACGGCCCCTGCGCGTTCATCGACGCCTTCGATCCGGCCGCGAGCTTCTCCTCGATCGACACCCAGGGCCGGTACGCGTACGGCAACCAGGGGCCCATCGCGGCGTGGAACCTCGCCCGGCTCGGCGAGGCCCTCGTGCCCGTGCTCGACGACGACCCCGACCGCGCCGTCGCACTCGCCCAGGAGGCGCTGGGCAGGTTCCACGGCGCCCATCTCGCGGCGTGGCGGGGCGGACTGCGGGACAAGCTCGGCCTCCCGGCATCGGTGGCCGAGGACGACGTCGCCGCGCTCACCGACCGCCTGTTCCCGTGGCTGGCCGCGGCGCGGGCCGACTGGACCTCGTTCTGGGTGCGGGTGGCCGAGCACACGGCGGCGCCCGTGGACGACGACGCGGCCCGCACCGAGGCGGCACGACTCGTCCCCGGCGCCCCGGACCCCGCGGGGCTCGCCGCCTGGCTCGCGGACTGGCGGGCGATGGGTCCCGATCCGGCCCGCATGCGCGTGGTGAACCCCGTGAACATCCCGCGGAACCACCTGCTCGACGAGGCTCTGACGGCCGCGGAGGGCGGGGACCTCACCCCGGTCCACCGGCTGCTCGAGGCCGTCACGGATCCCTTCACCCCGCGCCCCGGGTTCGAGCGGTACGCGGAGCCGGGTCCGGCGGACGGAGCCCCGTTCGTCACCTACTGCGGCACCTGACCGCTTTCGTCGACGAAACGGGCGCCCTCACCCCCGCGCCAGCGACTTCACCGGCACGGCCGGGTCCGCGAGCGCGGCGGCGTCCACCACGATCCCCCGGTCGATGATGCGCCGGGCGGCCTTGACGGTCATGGGGTCGTCGATCGACGCGGCCCCGCGCAGGGTCCCGTCCGCGGCCAGGGCGAAGCTCGCCACCACCGTCCCGCGCACCTCGCGGTCCACGATCCGCCCACCGGCCGGCACCGTCATGTCCCCCACGGCCTCCACGTGGGCGTCGTACCGGTCGGACCAGAACCACGGGGCGCCCGGGGCGTCCGCCTCCTCCCCCAGGAGCGCCGCCGCGGCGGCCGCGCCGGAACGCAGGGCCGGCTCCCAGTGCCGCGACGGCGCCCACGCGGACTCCCGGACACGCGCGGCGTCGCCCACGGCCAGGATCCCGGGCACGGTCGTGCGGCCCATCGCGTCCGTGAGCACGCCGTCGGCCACCTCCAGACCGGCGTCCTCGGCGAGGGCGGTGTCCGGCACGGTGCCTCCGGCCAGCACCACGACGTCGGCGTCCACGATCCGCCCGTCGTGGAGGTGGAGCCGGTGGGCGGCCGGCAGCGCGGCGCCGCCGTCGGCATCCCGGTGCTCGATCCAGGCCGCCCGGCCGACCTCGACAGCGACCCCGTGCTCGACGTGCATCCGGTGCAGGCGGGCGGCCAGCGCCGGCCCGACCGCCGCGCGAGCCGGGGCGTCCGTCCCGGTCACGAGCGTCACCGCGGCGAGCGAGCGGCGCGCCGCGGCCGCGACCTCCGCCCCCGTGAAGCCGCCGCCCACGACCGCCACCTCGGCCCCGAACGTCAGGCGGTCGCGCAGGGCCTCGGCGTCGGCGCGGGTGCGCAGGGTGATCAGGTCCGGGTGGTCGGCGCCGGCGACGTCGAGGGCCCGGGGTCGCCCGCCCGTGGCGAGCACGACCGCGTCCGCGTCCAGGACCCGCCCGGAGGCCGTCTCCACCCGGTGGGGCGCGGGGCCGCCGTCGGGGTGGACACCGCCCGGCACCACCCGGACCGCCACGTCCTCCACCAGCTCCACCCCGTGCTCGGCGAACCACGCCGGCGGGGCGAGCAGCAGGCGGTGCGCGTCCGCGTCGCCGGTCAGGAACTCCTTGCTCAGGGGCGGTCGGTCATAGGGCACGCCCTGCGGGTCCACGAGGGCGATCCCGCCCGCGAAACCGCGGCGCTGCAGCTCGCGGACCACGGCGAAGCCCGCGACGCCGCCGCCGACCACCGCGACCGAGCCGGGCACGCCCGCCGGGGCCTCGACGTCGTGGCTCATGCGCCGGGGACGAGGTAGAGCTGGCCCTCGCGCTCCTCGACGCGGTGCACGCCGACGCCCTTGGTGGCGGGCAGGCAGAGCGCCTCGCCGGTGCGCAGGCAGAACTGCGCGGCGTGCAGGGGGCACTCCACGCGGTCGTCCTCGAGCCAGCCCTCGGCCAGCGAGGCGTCCTCGTGGGTGCACGTGTCGTCGATCGCGTGGAACTCGCCCGCGTCCGTGTGGAACACCGCGACGTCGTCCCTCGTCCCCGCCGTCGCCGCCGGGACGACGATCGCCTCGCCCTCCGGGACGTCCGCCGCCGCGCCGATGTGGATCGGCTCCGCCATGGTCTGCCTCCTCTGGTTCCCGGGCCGGACGGCCCGTGGTGGTCTCCCGTCACCGTATCCCCCGGCGCGGACACGACACCCCTCCGCTGTGCTCCGCCCCGGTGCCACACCGCGCCCACCTGTGAATGGATGAACCGGACATCACCGGGGCGTGAAATCACCCGACAAGCCTCCGAAAAACGCCCCCGGGAATGGTCGATCACGCTACGATCACGACGGCCTCTGGCCCTCATCCCGCCCTCACCACGTCTCCGCCCCGGGGATGCGACACGGCCCGCGCTTGTCGCTCCTCGGGCACTCCACCTTCCGAAGGCATCCGCATGAAGATTCTCCCGCCGCGCTCCGCCGCGTCCCCCCGCCCGCTCGCGCCCGCCGTCGTGGTCGCCGCGCTCTCCGTCCTCGTCGGCGGCCTGCTCCCGCAGCAGCCGTCCGCGACCACGGAGGGCGACCCCGACGCACGCCCTCGCGACGACGCCGCCCGTGCCACGACCGCAGGGACGGCCGCGACCCCCGCGTCGGCCGCTCCCGTCGAGGGCGCCGGCGTCGCGACCGTCCCGCAGGAGGGCGAGAACCTCGTCCCGGCCGAGGAGGCTCCGGCCGGCGTCGTGCTCGGCGAGCCCGTGGTGGACCGCCCGTTCACGGTGGCCGCCGCCGTGTGGGACGCCGCGGCGGACGACGCCGTCGAGCGCGTGGAGATCCGCGTGCGTCAGGACGGGGCCTGGGGCCCGTGGCAGGTCCTGGATCGGCCCGTCCTGCCCGAGGGCGCCGCCCCCGCGCGCACCGGCACGGACCCGTTCGTCGCGTTCGGCGCGGACGGCGCCCAGCTGCGCGTGACCACCGTCGACGGCGCAGCCCCGGCCGGCCTCGAGCTGTCCCTCATCGACCCGGGCACGGCCGCCACGGACGAGACCGTCGCGAGCGCGCACCCGGCGGTGGCCGCCGAGCAGGCAGCCGAGACCGCCGGCCTGCCCCGGGGCGTGAAGTCGAGCGCCGTCGTCGGGGGCGCCGCACCCGCCGAGGCCCACACCGTGGCCACGGCCTCGGATGCGCGCGCGAAGATCCTCCCGGACGTGATCACCCGCGCGCAGTGGGGCGCTGACGAGTCCTGGGCCGAGTCCTCCCCGCAGTTCGACCAGGTGCGCGCGCTGACCATCCACCACACGGCCGGCACCAACGACTACACGCGCGCCCAGGCCGTGGAGCAGATGCGCGGCATCTACGCGTACTACACGAAGACCCTCGGCTGGGGCGACTTCCCATACCACCTGATCACGGACCGCTTCGGCAACATCTACGAGGGCCGCCGCGGCGCCCTGGACTCGAACCCGCTGGGCACGCACGCGGGCGGGTTCAACCGGGGCACGATGGGCATCTCCACGATGGGCAACTACGACGTGGTCGCCCCGTCCGAGGAGGTCGTGGACGCGATGGCCCGCGCCACCGCCTACTACCTGTACCGCGACGGCATCGACGCGCGGGGCCGAGTCACCCTGACCTCGGGCGGCAGCACGAAGTACGCCGCGGGCACGCCCGTCACCGTGGACACGATCTTCCCGCACCGGGCCACGTCCGCGACCGCGTGCCCGGGGCAGCACCTGATGGCCCGCTTCGACGACCTGCGCGACCTCGCCGAGGCCATCGCGACGGCGGCCGGCCAGCCGCCGGCACCGGCCACCCCGGCTCCGACGCCGGCCCCGGCTCCCGCGCCGTCGACCGCCGGCACGTACACGGTGCAGCCGAACGACGGCTGGTGGACCATCGCCCGACGGACCGGCGTGCCCGCGGCCACCCTCCAGGAGCTCAACGGCATGACCGAGTCGACCGTGCTCCACCCGGGCATGGTGCTGCGCACCGTCGCCGACCCGACTGCCCCGGAGCCCACCCCGATCACCACCGGCACCTACACGGTGCAGCCGAACGACGGCTGGTGGGTCATCGCCCGCCGCACCGGCGTGCCCGCGGCCACCCTCCAGGAGCTCAACGGCATGACGGCGTCGACCGTCCTGCACCCGGGGATGGTGCTCATCACGGCCGCCACGGCGCCGGCCTCCACGCCCGCGCCGACCCCGGCCCCCGCCCCGGGCACGTACACGGTCCGCGAGGGCGACGGCTGGTGGATCATCGCCCACCGCACCGGCGTGACGATGGAGACCCTCCAGCGCCTCAACGGCATGACCGCGACCACCGTGCTGCACCCGGGGATGGTGCTGCGGACCGGCCAGACCGCCTCCGCCCCGGCGCCCTCGCCCGCCACGTACGTGGTCCAGGCGAACGACGGCTGGTGGCTCATCGCCCAGCGCACGGGCGTCTCCATGGAGCGCCTGCAACGCCTCAACGGCATGACGGTCTCGACCATGCTCCACCCGGGCATGGTGCTGCGCACCGCCTGAGCGCCCCGCCGGGACGACGTCGGCCCGCACCTGCGCGTGAAGGTGCGGGCCGCCGTCGTCGGTTGAGTTATCACCGGTCGCAGGCCGCTGCACCCGGGATAAGTCAACCGACGTTGCTCCCCAGGACAAGTCGACGACGGCGCAGGCCTCCGAGAGCCCGTGGGGCCGGTGGCTGCGGCGCCGCGGCTCAGTCCTCGAGCTTCTCGAACCGCACGCCGGGGTGCGCCGCCTCCAGCTCCTCCCACGTGATGCCGTGCAGCTCGCGGACCCGCACGACCCCGGAGGCGTCCAGCAGGAAGACGCCCCGATCCGCGTAGATGCGGGAGACGCAGCCGACGCCGGTGAGGGGGAACGTGCACTCGGCCAGCAGCTTCGGATCGCCCTTCTTGGTGAAGAGATCCATCATCACGTAGGTGTCCTTGGCGCCGATCGCCAGGTCCATCGCACCCCCGACGGCGGGGATCGCCCCGGGCTTGCCCGTGGACCAGTTGGCGAGGTCGCCGGTCGCGGAGACCTGGTAGGCGCCGAGGACGCACACGTCCAGGTGGCCGCCGCGCATCATGGCGAACGAGTCGGCGTGGTGGAAGTACGCGGCCCCGGGCAGCTCGGTGACGGGGATCTTGCCGGCGTTGATGAGGTCTTCATCGATCTGCTCGCCCTCGGCCTGCGGGCCGAAGCCCAGCATGCCGTTCTCGGTGTGCAGGGTGACGTTCTTCTCCGCCTCCAGGTAGTTGGACACCGTGGTGGGCTGGCCGATGCCCAGGTTCACGAAGGAGCCGGGGGCGATGTCCGCCGCGATCGTACGGGCCAGTTCGTCCTGGGTCAGCGGGGTGTCGGTCTGGGTGATGCTCATCGCTCTCCTCACTTCCCCTCGGCGGCCGGCTCGGCCGCGGTCGTCGTGGCCGCGCACGGCTTCGGCCGGCCCTCCGCCAGGGCAGCCCGCTCGGCGCGCTCCTTCTCCCCGGACTCGGTGTCGATCCGCACCACGGTGTCCGTGTAGATGCCGGGGGTCACCACGTGCTCCGGGTCGATCGGCTCCTCGCGGACCTCGTCCACCTGGACGATCGTGGTGGCGGCGGCCGCGGCCATGACGGGTCCGAAGTTGCGGGCGGTCTTGCGGTACACGAGGTTGCCGTGGCGGTCCGCCGCGTACGCCTTGATGAGCGCGACATCGCCGCGGATCGGGGCCTCCAGCACGTAGTGCGTGCCGTCGATCTCGCGGACCTCCTTGCCCTCGGCCAGCTGCGTGCCGTAGCCGGTGGGCGTGAAGAAGCCGCCGATGCCGGCGCCGCCGGCGCGCAGGCGCTCGGCCAGGTTGCCCTGCGGGACGAGCTCCAGCTCGATCTCCCCGGCACGGTAGGCCTCGTCGAAATGCCACGAGTCGGACTGGCGCGGGAACGAGCAGATGATCTTGGCGACCCGCCGCTCCTTGATCAGCAGCGCCAGGCCCGCGTCCGCCTGGCCCGCGTTGTTGTTGACCACCGTGAGGCCGGTGGCCCCGGACTCGAGCAGCGCGTCGATCAGCTCCATCGGCTGGCCGGCGTTGCCGAACCCGCCGATCAGCACCGTGGCGCCGTCGGTGATGCGGGAGACGGCCTGCGCGGCCGTGTCCACGAACTCCAGCATGGGGACTCCTTGGATGAGGGGGTCGGGTGGGTGCTCGGCCGGACGCGTCAGCGCGCGGCCACGTTCTCGAGGACGACGGCGATGCCCTGGCCCACGCCGATGCACAGCGCGGCCACGCCCCACCGCTCACCGGAGGCCTCGAGGCGGCGGGCCAGCGTGCCGAGCACGCGGGTGCCGGAGGCCCCGAGGGGGTGGCCGATCGCGATCGCGCCGCCCCAGGCGTTCACGATCTCCGGGTCCACGCCCCAGGCGTCCGTGCAGGCCAGGGACTGGGCGGCGAAGGCCTCGTTGAGCTCGACGGCGGCCACGTCCTTCCAGCCGATCCCGGCGCGGGACAGGGCCCGGTTCACCGCCTCCACCGGCGCGTAGCCGAAGAAGTCGGGCTCGTTGGCGGCGGTGGCGCGGCCGGCGATGCGGGCCAGGGGCTCCAGGCCGAGCACATCGGCGCCCGTCGACGAGCCCAGGAGGGCGGCCGAGGCGCCGTCGTTCATGGGCGAGGCGTTGCCCGCCGTGACGGTGCCGTTCTCCCGGCGGAACACGGTGCGCAGGCCGGCGAGGGTCTCGGGGGTGGAGTCCGGGCGGACGGTCTCGTCCCGCTCCAGGTCCGTGCCGGGCACGGCGGCCACGAGGGAGTCATACCGCCCCTCGTCCCACGCCCGCGCGGTAAGGCGGTGCGAGCGCGCGGCGAACTCGTCCTGGCGCTCGCGGGAGATGCCGAAGCGCTCGCGCAGCAGCTCCGTGGCCTCGCCGAGCGAGACGGTCCACTCCGGCGGCATCGCGTCATTGATCAGGCGCCAGCCGAGCGTGGTGTTCGCCGCCGCCAGGTCGTGCATGGGGAACGGGCGGGTGGTCTTGGGCAGCACCCACGGGGCACGGGACATCGACTCCACGCCGCCCACGAGGACCACGTCCGCCTCGCCGGTGTTGATCTGGCGGGAGGCGATGATCGCCGCGTCCAGGGAGGAGCCGCAGAGGCGGTTCACGGTGGTGCCGGGGATGGACAGCGGCAGGCCGGCCAGGAGGGTGGCCATGCGGGCCACGTTGCGGTTCTCCTCGCCCGCGCCGTTGGCGTTGCCGAAGACGACCTCGTCGATCCGCTGCGGGGCGGCGGCGTCCGTGCCGGCCTCGATCGGGCGGCCGGCGGCGGCGTCGGCCACGGCCTGGGCGGACGCGGCGCGCAGGCCCTCCAGGCCCGGGGCGCGGTCCACGAGGGTGCGGACCACGTGGGCGGCCATGTCGTCGGGGCGCACCCCCGACAGCGCGCCGCCGACCTTGCCGAAGGGGGTGCGGACGGCGTCGAACACGTAGGCATCGGTGAGGCTCATGGCCTCACCGTAGGACCGCCTCGGCGGGCGGGGAAGGGTGTGTGCGTGACGCGCACGGGCGTGCGCTGTGCGCATAGCGGACTACGCTGGCGGACATGACCGACGACGTCGACGCCCCCGGCGCACGTCCCGCGTCGGGCGGGGACGTGGTGCGCGCCCTGGCGTCCGGTCTGGCGGTGCTGCGCGCGTTCACCCCGGACACCCCCACGCTCTCGGTGAGCGAGGCCGCGACCGCCGCGGGGGTCACCCGGGCCACGGCGCGGCGCATGCTGCTGACGCTCACGGAGCTCGGCTACGCCGTGCAGGACGGGCGGCGGTTCGCGCTGACCCCGCGCGTGCTGGAGCTCGGCCACGGCTACTGGTCCGGCCGGTCCGTCTCCGAGATCCTCCGGCCGATCCTCACCCAGGCCTCGCAGCGCCTGCACCAGTCCTGCTCCGCGGGCGTGCTCCACGGGGCGCACCTGATGTACATCGCGCGTGTGCACACCGAGCGGATCCTGCGGGTGAACCTCGACGTCGGCACGCGCCTGCCCGCGTTCACCACGTCCATGGGCCGCGTGCTGCTGGCCGACCTGCCCGAGGACGAGGCCTGTGCCCTGCTCGCAGGCGCCCCGCGCACCCCCGCCACGGAGCACACCCTCACGGACGTGGACGCGCTGATGGCCGAGCTGGCGCGCGTGCGGGAGCAGGGCCACGCCGTGGTGACCGCGGAGCTGGACGCCCATCTGAGCAGCGTCGCCGTGCCCGTGCGCGACGCCGAGGGGCGAGTGGCCGTGGCGATCAACACGGCGCTGTCCCTCGGGCCGGACCATCGCGACCCGGGCGCGCGCCGGGCGGCCCTGCGGACCGGGGCCCGCGTCCCGGCGCCGCGCACGCCGGAGGTGGCGGCCGCCGTCGTGCAGGCCCTGCCGGTGCTGCGCGCCGCCGCGGACGACGCCGAGGCCGCCCTGGCCGCGCTCCAGCGCTGAGCGCCCACCCCCTTCAGCACTCCCCGCACCCGCATCCGCACCAGCACCAGCACCCGCCCCCGCGAATCGACTGCGGTTCTGACCCTTCTGAGGCCCGGAACGGCCGCCAGAAGGGTCGGAAGTGCAGTGGATTCGGAACGGGAAGGGCAGGGTGGGGGGTCAGGCCGGGAAGCGGCGGAGGTACTCCTCGAGGGAGTCGTCCGGGCGGTCCATCCACGGCACCGGGTGCGCCGCGGCCAGCGTGCCGGTCACGGTCGAGCGGTGCCGCCGGTCGCGGAACGTCCGGACGTCCTCGATCCGGGCGTCGCGCATCTCGAGGAAGGTGCGGGCCACCGCCTCGACGTCCACCTCCGGGCAGTCCGTGTGGGAGGACAGGTCCTGGATGTACGCGCCCTGGTAGGCCAGCGCGGCCGGCGGCCCGTCGATCCGCGTCATCCGCTCGAACCAGGCGTCCATGTCGGCCCGACGCTCCTCATCGCCGGGCACCGGGACGCGGCCGAGCAGCACGTCGCGGGCGAAGAAGGCCTGCGCGTCCAGGAGCGTCAGGGTGAACAGCTGCTGGGTGGCACCCAGGTAGAGCACGCGCGGGTCGGCGTGCCAGACCACGCCCTTCCACAGCCCGAACGGGGCCAGCAGGTTCGGGCCGGCCAGCGCCAGCTCGCCCGGCAGGAAGGGGTAGTGGTGGCGGTAGCCGGTGCACAGCAGCACGGCGTCGTACTCGGCGGTGGAGCCGTCCGCGAAGGTGACCTCCGCACCGTCGAACCCCTGCACCTCGGGGGCCTCGTCCATGCCGGCCGGCCACGCGATGTCCTGCGGGCGGGCACGGTAGGCGGTGGTCACGTGGGCGGCGCCGGCGCGGTGCAGCTGCAGGGCCAGGTCCTGCCCGGAGTAGGAGGAGCCCACCACGAGCACGCGACGGCCCGTGTACGGCTCCGGGCTTCGGTAGTCGTGGGCGTGCTGGACCTGCCCGGGGAAGGTCTCCACGCCGGGCCAGGACGGCAGGTGCGGGGTGTGGAAGTGCCCGGTGGCCACCACGACGCGGTCGAACCGCTCGGTGACGGCCTCGCGCGTGACCAGGTCCTCCGAGGTCACCCCGAACCCGCCGTCGTCGAGCGGCTGCACCCAGCGGACGGCCGTGGCGAACCGGATCTGCGGGCGGATGCGCCCGGCCACCTCGGCCACCCGGCCCACGATGTAGTCCCGCATGGCCTCCCGCGGGAGGTACGAGGACACGGCGCGGCCGAAATGCGCATCGAACGGGTAGTCCGGGTACTCCATGCACTCCTTGGGCCCGTTGATCCACAGGTCCCGGTACATGGCGGAGTGCACGGGCTCGCCGTGGCGGTCCGCGCCGGTGCGCCAGTCCAGGTTCCACTGGCCGCCCCAGTCGTCCTGGCGCTCGAACGCCACGACCTCCGGGACCGCCGCCCCCGCGTCCTCGGCCAGGGCGAGGCTCCTCAGCAGGGCCATGCCGGACGGGCCGGCTCCGATCAGGGCGACGCGCTCACGCATGGGTGTCCTTCCGAGAGTGGGGGTGGGGCGGCTCGGCCCGACCGTAGCACCGGCCCCCGCGAATCGACTGCGGTTCTGACCCTTCTCCGGGGTGGAACGGCCGCCAGAAGGGTCACAAGTGCAGCGGGCCACCCGCACCATGATCGACCCGCCGAACGGGGCGCGGCGGACAAGGGTCACGGCCGCCACGGCCATGAGTCCGAGGCCGTAGAGGAGGCCGGCCGGGTCCCACATGCCCAGCACGACGCCGGACCCGGCGTCGGCAAGGTCGGCATCGTGCCGGGCGAAGACCTCCTGGGCCAGCTGGAACGCGATGCTCCGGGGAGTACTCCCAGCTTCCTCTACGGCATGCGATACTCCCATCATTCATTACTCAATTCACGCGCCGTGCATGGCAGCCGTTGGCCACAACGGCATGTGACATCACTGCGCCCTCCCGAAGGAGCATCGTGGCCCGCAAGAGCAATCCTGTGTATTACGACGCCAACGGCAATGTCGTGCAGCCCCCCGCGAAGAAGAAAGGGGGGTGTCTCAAGTACGCCCTGATCGGCCTGCTCGCCCTGATCGTGATCGCCGTCCTCGCCTCCATGATGGGCGGCGGTTCGAACAGCACCTCGGAGGGGGGCGGAGAGGCCGCCTCCCAGGGCGAGACCAGCTCCAGCGACGAGGCAGCCAAGGTCGGCCTCGGCCAGGAGTTCACCGTGGGCGACTGGGCCACGACCGTTGAGTCGGTCGATACGCCCGTCGCGAGCGTCGGCCCGTCCGGCTTCTCCACGGAGGCCCAGGGCGAGTTCGTGCCCGTGCAGATCAGCGCGAAGAACAACGCCAAGGAGGAGCGGACGTTCTTCGCCGACAGCGTGAAGCTCGTCAGCGCAGACGGGGCCGAGTACAGCTACAGCACGGACGCATCGATCTACGGCACCGAGAACGGCATGAACATCGAGCCGACCAACCCGGGCAACGTGGCCAGCGGCTACCTGTGGTTCGACGTTCCGGCAGGGACCGAGATCACCCAGGTCAAGGTCTCCGGGGGCGGCCTCTCCCTCGATCAGCCGGTGGTCGTCGAGCTCGACTGATCAGCGCGCAGACGAGGCCCCATGTCCTTCCCGGGCATGGGGCCTCGTGCGCGCTGTGAACGTTGCGCTCAGAGCGGCCTGCCCTCGGCGAGGTCGGCGTCCTCCTGGGCGAGCTTGAACGCGATGTTCGCCGCCGGCACGGAGGCGTAGACCGCGGTCTGCAGGAGGATCTCCTGGATCTCCTCCCGGGTCAGGCCGTTGCGCAGGGCGGCGCGCGGGTGCATGGCGCACTCGTCCCAGTAGCCGCCGGCCACCATGGCGGAGATGGTCACGGCTGAGCGCATCCGCCGGTCCAGACCGGGCCGCGTCCAGATCGTCCCCCATGCGTAGCGGGTGATCAGGTTCTGGAAGTCCTCGGTGGTGGCGTCCTTCCTCGCCTCGGCGCGGTCCACGTGGGCGTCGCCCAGGACCTCGCGGCGCACGGCCATGCCCGCGTCGAGCACCTCCTGGGAGGTGCGGTCCATGTCGTGCCCGATGGGCTGCTCGGCGCTCATGCGCAGTCTCTCCTCGTGGTGGGGGCGTCGTCGTGCGGGGCAGGGCGGGAGGGGGCGGGCGGCTCAGCGCGCCGGGAAGGCGGCCAGGGCCGCGGCGGTGCGCTCGGGCTGCTCGAGGGGGGCCTGATGGGCGGTCTCGTCGAACACGTGGGTCACGGTGCCCGGCACCGCGGCGGCGATCTCCTCGCCCGCCGAGGGCGGGGTGACCTGGTCCGCCACGCCGTGGATCGTGAGGACGGGGACGGCGATCTCCCCGAGGCGCCCGCGCACGTCGAAGTCGGCCAGCGCCTCGCACAAGCGCGCGTAGGAATGGCGGTCCGCCTCCTGCAGGGTGTGCAGCAGGCCCGTCGTCCGCTCCGGGTGGGCCGCGATGAACCCGTCGGCGAACCAGCGCTGCGCCGAGCCCTCGACGAGGGTCGGGGTGCCGGCACGCTCCACGAGCTCGGCGCGCTCGCGCCAGGACCCCGCCTCGCCGATCTTCGCGGCGGAGCAGATCACGGCCACACCGGAGACGGTGTCCGCGTGGTCCAGGGCCAGCTGCAGCGCCACGCACCCGTTGAGGGAGACGCCCGCGAAGTGCACGGGCAGGTCCGCGGGAACGGTGCCGTCCTCCTGCAGCGCCTGCACGGCGGCGACGACGGCGTCCGCCAGCTCCGCCATCGAGAACGGCTCGGCGTGGGGCTCGGAGGCGCCGTGGCCGGGCAGGTCGTAGCCGACCACCACGGTGTCCTCAGGGAGCTGCTGCGCGGCGAGGCTCCACAGGGCCTGGACGCCGGTGCCGAGGCCGGCGCCGACCACGAGCACGCGGGCGGGGTCCTGGGCGGGCTTCAGGAGGGTGGTGGTGACACGGGGGGTGCTCATGGGCGGTCCTTCCTCTGCGGCGGCGCCGCACCCCGAGGGGCGCGGCCGGTTCTGACGGAGATGGTCTCAGGTGCGGGGCGGCGTCGTCGTGCCCCGGCGGGCGGCGAGGAGGCGGTCCACGAGGGCCTCGGCCTCCCCCGTGTAGGCGGCGGGGTCGAGGAGGTCGTCGAGGCGGGCGTCCGGAACGGACTCCGGGACCGCCGCGCGCAGCAGGGCGCGGAAGTTCCCCTCGCACGCCAGGGAGCGGTCCACGACGTCCTGGATCAGCCGCTTCCCGGAGCCCGGCTCGCCGGAGGCCTCGTCCAGCTCCGGAGCCAGCTCGGCCATGATCGGCGCGGAGACGAGCAGCGGGCCGGTGAGCTCCAGGTTGCGCCGCATGCGGTCCTCGTGGACGCGCAGGCCGGAGACGAGCTCGCGGGTCAGGGCCGCGGTCCCGCCGGCCACCCGCAGCAGGCGGCGCAGCGCGGGCCACTCGGCGTGCCAGGCCCCGTCCGGGCGCTCGTCGTCCGCGGCGCCGGCCGCCGTGTACACCCGCGCCGCGAGCCCGGGGGCGGACAGCGCGGCGGAGCGGATCAGCACGGAGAGCACGGGGTTCTGCTTGTGCGGCATCGCGGAGGAGCCGCCGCGGCCGGCCGCAAGCGGCTCACCGAGCTCGCCGTTCTCGATCCGCGCCGATGTCAGCACGTCGTTGGCGATCTTCCCGCACGCGGCCACGACGTCGGCCAGGGCCGCGGCCACGCCCGTGACGGCCATGCGGTTCGTGTCCCAGGGCCCGGCGGGGGCGGCGAGGCCCAGCTCGGCGGCGAGGTCCTCGACCAGGGTGAACGCGGTGACCTCGGGGCCGAGGGTCCCCGCGCGGTGCGCGCGGTCGACGTGCCCGGACAGGGAGGCCAGGGTGCCGGCGGCGCCGCCCCACTGGACGGGCAGGTCCGCGACGGCGGCGGCGAGCCGATCCGCGGCCTGGCCGAGGCCGTCGAGCCAGTTCGCGGCGCGCAGCCCGAAGGTGGAGGGCAGGGAGTGCTGGGCGAGGGATCGGGCGACCATCGGCGTCGAGCGGTGGGCGCGGGCCAGCTCCGCAAGCGCGTCCTGCGCGGCGGCGAGGTCCTCGGCCAGGATCGCGCCCACCCGGCCCACCATGACCATCAGCGCGGAGTCCACGACGTCCTGGCTCGTGGCGCCCAGGTGCACGGCGCGGGAGCCGGCCGGCAGCTGCGCGCGCAGCGCCTTCAGCGCCGGGATCAGGGGGGGGTGCCGCCGCCCTGGGCCGCGCGGGCGAGCGCGGCGAGGTCGTAGGCGTCCGGGTCGCCCGCCGCCGCGGCGGCCGCCGCCTCCGCCTCCGTGGCGAGCCCGTGCCGGGCGAGCACGCGCACCCATGCCGCCTCGACGTCGAGCAGGTGCCCCAGGAAGGTGCGGTCCGCGGTGGCGGCCTCCGCCCGACTGCCGGCCCAGGCCGGATCCAGGAGGCCGACGTCGGCGACGGCGGCGAGGTCGGCGGCGGCTGAGGTCATGGCGGGCTCCTGGGGTCGGAGGGGTGGGATCGGGCTCCGGAGGCGGCGTCAGGCCCGACCCGTCCCGCGTGTGGGAGGGGCCGGGCCTGCGGCCGAGGCCGGCGTCAGTCGAGCTCGGGGTACTCGATGCCGGGGAACTGCAGGAACACGGTCTCCTTCGGTGCGTGCTCCCCGGGGCCCTGGATCCAGATGTCGAACTCGAGCGAGCCGTCGTCGTTCCGGGTGCCGATCAGGGTGCGACGGCGGTCCTCGTCGAGGGAGGTCAGGAACGCGTCCTGCACGATCGCCTCGGCGTCCTCGGGCAGGTACACGCGGGTGTGCAGCTTGTTCAGCAGGCCGCGGGCGAACACGACGACGTGGATGAACCGGGCGCGGTCCTCGTTCACCACGCCGGGCTCCACGGTGGAGAAGGTGTAGCGGCCCGCGTTGTCCACGGCGCAGCGGCCCCAGCCGGTGAAGGTGAAGCCGTCCTGGACGAGGGAGCCGTCCTCCTGCGAGATGACGCCCTCGGCGTCGGCCTGCCAGATCTCGATCATGGCGTCCGGGATCGGATCGCCGTTGCCGTCGTAGACGGTGCCGAACAGGCGCATCGCGTCCGCGCGGCCCGCGGGGACCAGCTGGTGGCCGTCGCGCCACGGCAGGTGGACCTGCTCGTAGCCGTCCGCGTACCCGAAGAACGGGCCGATGGTCTGGCCCGGCGTCGGGATGAGCGTGCCGTCCGGGGCGCGTTCGGTGTTCTCGTCGATCCGCATCAGTGATCGCCCTCCTCGTCTTCCATCCACGTGCGCTGGCTGCCGGTCAACACGATGTCCCACCAGTAGCCGGTGTTCCACTCGTGGCTGGTCACGGAGTGGTCGTAGGTGGCCACGAGGCGGTCGCGTGCCTTCTGGTCCGTGATGCCCTGGTAGATCGGGTCCAGCGGGAACAGCGGGTCGCCCGGGAAGTACATCTGGGTGATCATCCGTTGCGTGAAGTCGGTGCCGAAGAGGGAGAAGTGCACGTGGGCGGGGCGCCACGCGTTGTGGTGGTTCTTCCACGGGTAGGGCGCCGGCTTGATGGTGGTGAATTCATAGCGGCCCTCGGCGTCGGTGAGGGTGCGGCCCACGCCCGTGAAGTTGGGGTCCAGGGGGGCCGGGTGCTGGTCGCGCTTGTGCACGTAGCGGCCGGCCGCGTTGGCCTGCCAGATCTCCACGAGCTGGTGACGGACCGGCCGGCCGGCGCCGTCCAGCACGCGGCCGCGGATCTTGATGCGCTCGCCGATCGGCTCGCCGTTCTGGCCGACGGTCAGGTCCGCCTCGAGCGGGTGCACGTCGCGGTGGCCGAAGGCCGGGGACCACAGCTCCACGGTCTCGGGGTCGGCGTGCACGAGCGACTTGGTGGGGTGGCGGAACACAGACGAGCGATAGGGCGGGAAGTCGAGCCGCGGCTGGGTCTCGCCCTGGGCCTGGGCGTGGGCCACCGCGATCTCCTCACTGATCTGCCCCTGCGAATCGCGGGTGGCGGCTGGGTCGAGCACGTGGGCGCTGTCGAACGTGTCGTCGTCCTTGGCCTGGGCGGCGATGCTCACGTCGGCTCCTTTCTCTGCGGGGTCGGGGATCGGTCGGGCTCAGGCGGAGGGCCAGCCGGTGTACTGCTCGGCGAGGAACTGCCGTCCGTAACGGGACTGGACCACGTTGCGGAGCTCACCGCGCACGCGCATGTCCTCGAACTCCGAGGCGTCCGGGCGGGCGTGGAGCATGGTGGTCATCCAGTAGGAGAAGTTCTGGGCCTTCCACACGCGGGCCAGCGCCGTCTCCGAGTAGGCGTCGAGCAGGTCGCGCGAGCCCGTGGCGGCCCACGACTCGAGCGCCTCGGCCAGGACGCGCACGTCCGCGAAGGCGAGGTTCAGGCCCTTCGCGCCGGTGGGCGGGACGGTGTGTCCGGCGTCGCCGGCGAGGAAGACGTTGCGGTGACTCAGCGGTGTGCGCACATAGGAGCGGAACCCGAGCACCGTCTTGTCGATGATGGGGCCGGTCTTGAGGGTGAAGCCGTCCGGCCCGGCCACGATGCTCTGCAGCCGGTCCCAGATCCGGTCGTCGGACCAGTCCTCCACGCGGGTCGAGGGGTCGCACTGGAAGTACATGCGCTGCACGGTCTCCGAGCGCTGCGAGATCAGGCCGAAGCCATGCTCGGAGCGGGCGTAGATCAGCTCCGGCGAGGACTTGGGCGCCTCGGCGAGGATGCCGAACCAGGCGAAGGGGTACGCGTGGAAGTGGTCCTCGCCCTCGGTGTCGCGCTGGAGGGCCTTGCGCACGGTGGAACGCGAGCCGTCGGCGCCCACGAGGATGTCGCAACGCAGTTCCTCGACCGGCCCCTCCTCGCCACCGGCCACGGAGCGGAACCGGACGCCGGGGGTGTCCGAGTCGACGTCGAGCACCTCGAGCACCTCGGTTTCGAAGCGGACGTCGCCGCCGTCGCGCCGCCGCGCCGCGGCCAGGTCGACGAAGACCTCGTTCTGCGCGTACAGGGTGACCGTGGCACCCACGAGCTCCGGGAAGTCCAGGGCGTGCGACTCGCCGTCGAAGCGCAGGATGATGCCGCGGTGCTCGTCGCCCACCGTCCTCACCCGGCCGTCGACGCCCATGTCCGTCAGCATCTCCACGCTGGGCTGCTCGAGGATGCCCGCGCGGTGGGTGTGCGCGATGGTCTCGGGGTCACGGGACTCGAGGACGACGTTGTCGATCCCCTGCCGCGCGAGCAGGTGGGAGAGCATCAGGCCGGCGGGCCCGCCGCCGACGATGCCGACGCGGGTGCGGGTCACGGGGGGCTGGGTCATGGCGTCCTTTCCGGGGGACGTCACCGGTCGGGCCGGGCGGGTCGGGCCGCGCTGCCGGGGCCGGCGGCGGAGGTCCCGACCATCCTGTGGCGCAGGACACGGCCCGCGCCCGGCCGTTCTCACTCAGTGAGAATGGCCGCCGAGTCCGCGGGCGATCCCCCGGGCGGCCGTCATCAGCAGGGGCGGCACCCCCGGGGTGTACGGCGCCTCGCGGGGGACGACGACCCCGAGCGCGGCCGCCGCCACGCCGTCGGCCCCGCGGACCGGCACGGCGACCCCCCGGGACTCCTCGTCCAACGCGCCGTCCACGGCCGCGTACCCCTCCCGCCGCACATCCGCCAGAAGCGCTCGCAGCCGCGGCTCGCTGGGCGTGGCCACCCGCGCCCGCACGCCCGCGGGCACCGCACGCCCCGACTCGAGGGGATGGTGATCCACGACGGCGCCGAGCCGGTCCCGGTGCCGGGCGATGAACCGCTCCGCCGTCTCGACCGGGGCGTGGGCGAGCAGCACGAGTCCCAGGGCGGTGGTGAACGGCGGCAGCCGACCCGCGACGTCCGCCTGGTTCACCACGGCCCCCTGGGAGGAGAGCCGGGCGAGCACGAGGACGCCGTCGTCGTCGAGGACCGCGAGCTGCGTGTGCTGCCGCAGGACCGACTGCACGTCCACGAGGAACGGCATGGCCGTCCGGGCCAGGGACATGCTCGGCGCGCTCCGGGAGGCCATCTCCCACAGCCGCAGGCCGGGCCGGACCACGCCGTCCTCGTCCTTCTGCAGCAGCTCGGCGCGCACCAGCCGGTCCACCCACCGATAGGCGGTGGCCAGGGGCAGCTCGGTGCGCCGGGCCAGGGCCGCCACGGTCAACACCGGACGCTCCGCGTCGAACGCGAAGCGGACCCGGATCAGCCGGTCCAACGTGCCGCTCGCGCCGGCCCGCTCACGTCAGGAAGTCGCGCGCGACCTCGAGGAAGCGGTCGTTGGCCTCCTTCTCGCCGATGCTCACGCGCACGCCCTCGCCCGCGAACGCCCGGACGGACAGGGCCTGGGCCTGGGCGGCCTCGGCGAACGCCTGCGTGCGCTCGCCGAGCGGCATCCACACGAAGTTGGCCTGCGAGGAGGGCAGGTCCCAACCGGCCTCGGCCAGGGCGGCGGCGACGCGCTCGCGCTCGTCGACGACGACCTGCACGCGCTCGAGGACCTCGTCCAGGTGCTCGAGCGAGGCGATCGCGGCCTCCTCCGCCACCGTGGACACCGCGAACGGGGTGGCCACGGTGCGCAGGGCCTTGGTGATCTCCGGCTGCGAGACCGAGTAGCCCACGCGCAGATTGGCGAGGCCGTGGGCCTTCGAGAAGGTGCGCAGCACGACGACGTTCGCGTGCTTGCGGTACATCTCCAGGCCCTTGACCGCGTCCTCGTCGCGGACGAACTCCACGTACGCCTCGTCGATGACCACGAGGATGTGCGCGGGCACGCGCGCCAGGAAGTCCTCGACCTCGGCGGTCGTGAGCACGGGGCCGGTCGGGTTGTTGGGGGTGCAGAGCAGGATCACGCGGGTCCGCTCCGTGATCGCCTCCAGCATGGCCGGCAGGTCGTGGCGGTGGTCCGCGGTGAGCGGCACCTGCACGTCCACGGCACCGGCGGTGCGGACCACGATCGGGTAGGCCTCGAAGGAGCGCCACGCGAAGATCACCTCGTCGCCCTCCCCCGCCTCGCCGTGGCCGGCGAAGGCGGTGATGACCTGGGCCAGGGCGCCGAGGGAGCCGGCACCCGTCACGACGTCGTCCGCCGGGACGTCCAGGTGCGCGGCCAGGGCCTGGCGCAGGCCGGTGGAGAGGGTGTCCGGGTAGCGGCAGAGGGTGCTGGGCGCGCCCTCCGGGCCGGTCACGACCTGACGCACCCGGTCGATCACGCCGGGCACGGGCGCGTAGGGGTTCTCGTTCGAGGAGAGCTTGTAGGGGTGCAGGCCCGGGACGGCGACCGGCGGCTTGCCGGCGGCGTACGGCGGCAGCATGCCGACCTTCTTGTGGGGCGCGACCACGGCGGGCGTCTGCTGTGCGTCATCAGTCATGGCCACCAGGGTAATGCGGGCCGCGGACGCTGTGATCCGCCGCACGGGCCCCGGACGCGGCGCCCCGGGGTTCAGGCTGCGCCGAAGGCGACGGCGACGGCCCGGGCCGCCTCACCGAGCCGGTCTCCGAGGCGCGCGGGGTCCTCCGGCCGCGTCGCGTAGACCACGGCGAGGGCGGCGGGCAGCTGGCCCGGGACCCGCAGCGGCACGGCGACCGAGGAGACGCCGGTGATGACCTCGTCGGAGCTGACGGCCCAGCCGCGCTCCCGCACGTCGTCGAGCTCGGGCCGCTCGGGCGGGGCCCCGCTGGGCAGCCGCGCCCACTCCTGTCCGGTCAGGGCGACGGCGATCGCCATCCCCGGCGCACCGACCCCGAGGGGGTGCCGGGTCCCCGGCCGCTGCGTGACGAGGTTGCCGCTGGGCGGCTCGGCCGTGGCCAGGGTGAGGCAGTGGGCCCCGTCCCACACCACCAGGAACGCGGTCATGCCCAGGTCGGTGGAGACGGCGGTCAGGTGCGGCATGGCCGCCGCGCGCAGATCCTGCTCCACCCGGCGGGCGAGGACGGCCAGGCCGGGGGCGGCGTGGACGCGGCCGAGGCCGTCGCGGCGCAGCAGGCCGTGGGCCTCGAAGGTGCGCAGCATGCGGTAGGCGACCGAGCGATGGACGCCCAGGCCGTCGGCGAGGTCGGCGATGGTGGGCGGCTCGGGCGCTTCCACGACGGTCTCGAGCAGGGTGAGCGCGCGGGAGAGCGTCTGGGAGGGTGCGCCCTCCCGGACCGGGCCGTCGTCGTGCTCCGCCATCCGTGCTCCTCGCCTCGCGTGCCGGACGTGACGCACCCGGGGCGCGGTCGGCCCGCGCGCCGGTTGTGAACCCGATCACGTCCGCGTACAGTCTGGCACACATGTGTTCCCAGGGAGAACACCGTGTTCTCTGAGAGAACACACCGTCGGGTGGCACGTGCCGCGCAGCGACATCCCCCCGCAGCGAAAGGACCCCCATGCTCTTCCACCACCACGGCTACGTCTCCACGAACCCGCGCGTCCAGGTGGCGGCCGGCATCGGCCTGGACCGCCCCGCCGAGCTGCCGGACGAGATGGACGTGCTGATCGTCGGCTCTGGCCCGGCCGGCATGATCGCCGCCGCCCAGCTCGCGATGTTCCCGGACGTCCACACCCGCATCATCGAGCGCCGCCCCCACCGCCTCGAGATCGGCCAGGCGGACGGCATCCAGGCCCGCTCCGTGGAGACCTTCCAGGCCTTCGGCTTCGCGAGCGAGATCATCGACGAGGCCTTCGACCTGACCTCCATGGCGTTCTGGAACCCGGCCGAGGACGACGCGGACACGATCGTGCGCACCTCGCTGGCCGAGGACGACCCGGAGGGCGTCTCCGAGTTCCCGCACCTGATCGTGAACCAGGCCCGCATCCTGGACTGGTTCGCCGAGTACATGAAGAACTCCCCCACCCGCGCGCGGCCGGACTACGGCTGGGCCTTCGAAACCCTCGAGGACACGAACGACGGCGAGCACCCCGTGCTCGTGACCCTGCGCCGCACCGTGGACGCCGAGGGCAACGCCCTCGAGGACCCCGCCTCGGGCCCGACCCGCCAGGTGCGCGCCAAGTACGTGGTGGGCGCGGACGGCGCGGGCTCTCGCGTCCGCAAGGCGATCGGCCACACCCTGACCGGCGACGCCGCGAACCACGCGTGGGGCGTCATGGACGCGCTGGCCGACACGGACTTCCCGGACATCCGCACCAAGTGCGCGATCCACTCGTCCAGCGGCTCGATCCTCCTGATCCCCCGCGAGGGCGGCCACCTGTTCCGCATGTACGTGGACCTCGGCGAGGTCCCGGCGGACGACGACCACAGGGTGCGCCAGACCCCGCTCGAGGAGATCATCCGCCGGGCCCAGCAGATCCTGCGCCCCTACACGCTGGACGTGAAGGAGGTCGCCTGGCATTCGGTGTACGAGGTGGGCCACCGCCTCACCTCGGGCTTCGACAACCGCGAGCGCGTGGCCCACCCCAACGTGTTCCTGCTCGGCGACGCCTGCCACACCCACTCCGCGAAGGCCGGCCAGGGCATGAACGTGTCCATGCAGGACGGCTGGAACCTCGGCTGGAAGCTCGGCCAGGTGCTCTCCGGGATGGCCCCGGTCGAGCTCGTGCCGACCTACTCGGAGGAGCGCAAGGAGATCGCCAAGAACCTGATCGACTTCGACAAGGAGTGGTCGACGCTCATGGCCAAGCCCACCTCCGAGCTGGGCGACCCGAACGAGGTGGCCGAGTTCTACACGAAGACCGCCGAGTTCCCGGCCGGCTTCATGACGGAGTACCGGCCCTCCCTCCTCACCACGGACGCCACCGGTCAGGCGCTGGCGCAGGGCTACCCCATCGGCAAGCGCTTCAAGTCGGCGCTGGTGGAGCGCTCGTGCGACACCAACGTCAAGCACCTGGGCCACCTGCACCGCGCGGACGGCCGTTGGCGCGTGTACGTGTTCGCCGACGCCGCCTCCCCGCGCGCCGAGGATTCGAAGGTCGCGGCGTGGGCGAAGGCGATCGTGGAGGACCCGCGGTCCTTCCGCAACCGCCACACCCCGTCGGACGGGCCGGAGGACGCCTGCTTCGACATCAAGGTCGTGTACCAGCAGAAGCAGACCGAGTTCGCCCACCCGGACGTGCCGTCGATCTTCCGGCCGACCACCGGCTCCCTCGGCCTGCACGACCTGAACAACATCTTCGCCACGTGCCGGCCCACGCACGGCGAGGACATCTTCGAGGCCCGCGGCATCAGCCGTGACGGCGCCGTCGTCGTGGTCCGCCCGGACCAGTACGTCTCCGGCGTCTTCGGCCTGGACGAGGTCGACCGCCTGAACGCGTTCTTCGCGGGCGTGCTGCTCGACGCGAACTGAGCGGGCGGCGGCGGGCGCCCCGCCGCCGGCGCGCTCACCGGGATCCCGGGGGCAGGTGGTCCCGCTCGGGCGGCGTGCGGCGCAGGCGCACCGCCCGGCTCGAGGCCACGGTGCCGGCGGTCAGCCCGGCCAACGCGGCGGAGAGCCCGGCGACCTCCGCCCGGGACGCGGGCTCGGCGGCCTCGAACTGCCGGATCAGGTCCACCTGGGCGTCGAAGTCGTGGGCGACGCCCAGGTCGTCCTCGACCGCCAGCGGAGAGGCGGTCCGAAAGCCGCCCCCGGGCGCATCCCACCCGTGGCCGGCCGGGTGGAAGACCACCTCGGCCCGGCGCGATGAGACGGGGGTGGGCGCCCCGTCCGCGGCGACGGCCAGGTCCCCGTCCGAGGAGAACTCCAGCACCGCGGTCCGCCCGGTCTCCACCGCGTTGCCGGACGGCGCAGCGACCGTCATGACGCCGGCCACGGGATACACGGACGTGAAGTCATCGCGCCCGGCCAGGTTGACGGCGTGCACCCCGCCCTGGGAGTAGCCGGCCAGGACGAGCGGGGCACCGTGCGGGACGCGGGCCGCCTCGAGCGCCGCCCGCACCGCCGGGGCCGTGACCTCGGACTCGGAGCCGAGGGCGTCCAGCAGTCCGCCGGCGTCCCACGGGTCGGTCGACTCGGGATCCGGGATCAGGCCGCCGCGGGTGCCCGGCAGGCCCACCACCCAGGCGCGGCTCCCGTTCTCTCGCACCACCTCCGTGACCGTGAGGTCGCCGTCCCCCTCCTCGCGCGGGATGAGAGAGGCCAGCCCCGTGGCCGAGCCGTCCAGCAGGGCGGGCGCCGTCGGCCGGTCCTGCGGCGCCCCGTGCGGGGTCACCGCGCCCCGGGGCGCCGCGCCGGCGAGGGTCAGGGCGTCCGCCACCGCGGTCCATGCCTCGTCCGGGGAGACCCGCAGCGCCTCGGTGAGGTCCGACGCAGCATCCGTCCCCTTCTTCGCCGCGGAGGAGACGGGCCGCTTCAGCACGCGCTTCTGCGCCCTCGTCAGCATCTTCACGTCGATCCGCGCCAGGGCCGCGAGCAGGGGGAAGCCGGCGGCCGTGAGCAGGGCGGCCACGATGGCCTCGGGCACCGCCTGGACGAGGTCCTGCACGAGCCGCTCCGCCTCGCGGGTGGTGAGGCCGTCATGGCCGTCCCGCCAGAGCAGCGCCGGCAGCTCCTCCAGGGAGGCGTCCTCGGCGGCCGTGATGCCGGCCGCCGCGCGCTCGGTCTCCTCGTAGCGGGCCGCCGCCGAGAGCAGGTCACGGTGCAGCTCGGCGCACTGCTCCGACAGGCTCCGCACCCGACCGACCGCCTCCACCAGCCGGTCCTGCAGCAGGGCGGCGGAGGCGAGCCACGCGGCCGACCGGCCCAGCCCGAAGGCGGCCGCGTCGACCTGCCACGAGGCTCCGGCCGCCTCGTCGGCGGCGTGCTCGTGCCGCCCGGCCACGACGCGCATCTCCTCGGCCTCCGCGTAGATCGAGCCCGGGCCGCCGTGCGTGCTGAAGGCCACCGCCCCCGGGCCGGCACCCCGCCCGCCGGTCACGCCGCCACCGCCAGCGAGCGCAGGACGGCCAGCGCCGTCTCCTCGGCCGCCCGCTGCCGGGCCTCCGCGTCCCGGCGCGCGTCCTCGGCGTCCCGCTCGGCGGTGGCCCGCAGGGCGAGCCACTCCCCGGCCTCCCGTTCGAGCTCCGCCGCCAGGGTCGCCGCCCGCCGCACGGCCTCCCCATAGGCGCCGGCGGCCTCCCCGCGCCATGCCGTGTGCATCGCCGAGCGCACGTCCGTGGCGGCGCTGACCAGCCCGCCCAGCGCCGTGCGCAGCTGGGTCTGGGCCACGGCGAGGTCGGCGAGGGCCTGCTCGGCGGCCTCCCGCTCGCGCCGGGCGGGGTCGGCCCACGCGGCCAGGCGGGCGGCGTCGTCGTCGAGTCCGGCGGCCCGCAGGGCCGTGGCGATCTGCTGAGGTCCGGTGAGGGGTGACATGCGGCCACCGTAGGGAGGGCCCGGGTCCCGCAACCGCGGCGAGGGACGATCCGGGGATGGGGGACGCCGTCGGGACGCCTGTGCAGGAGCCAACCCTCCCGCACCGTCCCGGCGGCCGCGTCGCACCCGGGCCCCGCGCGCCCCGGCGTGTTGACCGAGGTCACACCCTGGCCTATTCTGAACGAGCGGTCAGTAATTCGATGCGCCCCGGTGCGCCCTGACCACGGAACCAGCCCGCACTCAGCGTGAGGTGATCCCCATGACGCAGACCAGCTCCCCCCAGCACCTGGCCTCCGTCCCGTCCCCCGAGGATGCGGCCGGCCAGGAGAACTTCGATCGCCTGATCGCGGAGGACTCACGCATCGAGCCCCGCGACTGGATGCCCGAGGCGTACCGCAGGTCCCTGACCCGCCAGGTCTCCCAGCACGCGCACTCCGAGATCATCGGCATGCAGCCGGAGGCCAACTGGATCACCCGAGCCCCCTCCCTGAAGCGCAAGGCGATCCTCATGGCCAAGGTCCAGGACGAGGCCGGCCACGGCCTGTACCTGTACTCCGCCGCCGAGACCCTCGGCACCCCGCGGGACGAGCTGAACGCGCAGCTGCTCTCCGGCCGCGCGAAGTACTCCTCGATCTTCAACTACCCGGCCCGCACCTGGGCGGACATGGGCGCGATCGGCTGGCTCGTCGACGGCGCCGCGATCTGCAACCAGGTGCCGCTGTGCCGCGCCTCCTACGGCCCGTACGGCCGCGCGATGGTGCGCATCTGCAAGGAGGAGTCGTTCCACCAGCGCCAGGGCTGGGAGATCCTCTACGAGCTCTCGCACGGCACCCCGGAGCAGAAGCAGATGGCCCAGGACGCCGTGGACCGCTTCTACGGCCCGGCCCTGCAGATGTTCGGCCCGCCGGACGAGGACTCCCCCAACTCCCGCCAGTCCATGGCGTGGAAGGTCAAGCGCTTCTCCAACGACGACCTTCGCCAGCGCTTCGTGGACATGATCGTCCCGCAGGCCGAGGCCCTCGGCCTCACCCTGCCGGACCCGGACCTGAAGTGGAACGAGGAGCGCGGCCACTACGACTTCGGCGAGCTGGACTGGGACGAGTTCATGTCCGTGATCAAGGGCAACGGCCCCATGAACACCCAGCGCATGGCCCGCCGCATCCAGGCCCACGAGGAGGGCGCCTGGGTCCGCGAGGCCGCCGCCGCCTACGCCCGCCGCCAGGCCGAGCAGAACGCGCCGGCCGAGACCCACCTGATCGGAGCCTGACCCATGAGCGAGACCACCGCCGCCTCCCACGCCTGGCCCCTGTGGGAGGTCTTCGTCCGCGCCAACCGCGGCCTCTCCCACGTGCACGCCGGCTCGCTGCACGCCCCGGACGCCACCCTGGCGCTACGCAACGCGCGTGACCTGTACACCCGCCGCAACGAGGGCACCTCCGTGTGGGTCGTCCCGGCCGAGGCCATCGCGGCCTCAGACCCGGACTCCAAGGGCGGCTTCTTCGAGTCCGCGCAGGGCAAGTCCTACCGTCACGCCACCTACTACCAGCAGTCCGAGGGGGTGCCGCACCTGTGAGCTTCGCGACCAACGACTCCGCCACGAGGCACTCCGCGGGCGTGGCCATCACCGCCGAGGAGATCGCGGCGGGCGAGCAGAAGGCGAGCGACGACGTCGCCCGCTACGCCCTCGCCCTCGGTGACGACGCCCTGATGCTCGGCCAGCGCCTGTCCTGGTGGATCTCGCGCGCCCCGGAACTCGAGGAGGACATCGCCCTGGGCAACATCGCCCTGGACCTCGTGGGCCACGCCCGCTTCCTCCTCTCCTACGCCGGCACCGCGTGGGGCAAGACCGAGGACGAGCTCGCGTACTTCCGCGACGAGGAGGAGTTCCGCTCCGTCCGCCTCGTGGAGGCCGAGAACGGCGACTTCGCCAAGACCATCGCCCGCCAGCTGTACTACTCGTTCTACTCGTACGAGCTGTACACCCGCCTGCGCGAGTCGGCCGACCCCACGCTCGCCGCCATCGCGGACAAGGCCCTCAAGGAGGTCCTGTACCACCAGGACCACGCCGCCCTGTGGCTGCAGCGCCTGGGCCTGGGCACCGAGGAGTCGAAGCGCCGCATGCAGCGCGGCCTGGACGAGCTGTGGCCCTACGTGGCCGAGCTCTTCCACGACGACGACGTCGTCCGCGCCCTCGCCGAGCAGGGCGTCGCCGTGCTGCCGTCCTCGCTCGAGGAGCCCACGATGACCCGCATCCGCGCGGCCATCGAGGAGGCCGGCCTGACCGTGCCGACGACGGGCACCGCCCGCGGCGGCGACCGTTCCGGCGCCATGAGCGAGTACCGCGGGTACATCCTCGCGGAGATGCAGTCCCTGGCGCGCCGTCACCCGGGAGCGACCTGGTGACCACCGCCAGCGAGCTGCGCCCCGCCGATCCCGCCGACGCGCGGGTCTGGGATGCGGCCTCCACCGTGCACGACCCGGAGATCCCCGTGCTGTCCATCGCGGACCTGGGGATCCTCCGGGAGGCACGGGTCGAGGGCGAGAGGGCCGTCGTCGTCATCACGCCCACCTATTCCGGCTGCCCCGCCATGGACACCATCACCACGGACGTCACCCGCGCGCTCGAGCGCGCCGGGTTCCCCGACACCGAGGTGCGCCTGGTGCTCCAGCCGGCGTGGACCACGGACTGGATGACGGACGAGGGCAAGGCCAAGCTCAACGAGTACGGCATCGCCCCGCCCGTCGCGCGCACCACGGACGGCCCGATCAGGATCGGCATGGCCGTGAAGTGCCCGCGCTGCCACTCCCTGAACACCCGCGAGATCACCCGCTTCGGCTCCACCTCCTGCAAGGCCCTCTACACCTGCCGGGAGTGCCTCGAGCCCTTCGACTACTTCAAGGTGCACTGATGACCGAGACCACCGACGTCCCCACCACCGGCAAGCGCCGCGCCACGTTCAACACCCTCGAGGTGTCCGAGTTGCGCCGCCTGACCGACGACTCCGTGGAGGTCACCTTCGCGGTGCCCGAGGAGCTCGCCGACGACTACGACTACGTGCCGGGCCAGTACGTGGCCCTGCGCAAGGAGCTCGACGGCGCCGAGGTGCGCCGCTCCTACTCGATCTGCGCCGTCCCGAAGCGCGGCGAGATCCGCGTGGCCGTGAAGAAGGACATCGGCGGCAAGTTCTCCACGTGGGCCAACGAGAGCCTCGAGGTCGGCGAGAAGATCGACGTGATGAACCCGCAGGGCGCGTTCACGTCCCGCACGCACGTCACCTCTCTCAACGACGCCCAGAAGGTGGCGGCGGAGAAGGTCGCGGAGAAGAAGGACACGCACCTGGTGGCGTTCGCGGCCGGCTCGGGCATCACCCCGATCATGGCGATCGCCAAGGCCGTGCTCGCGGCCTCCGAGACCTCGCGCTTCGACCTGGTCTACGCGAACCGCTCCGCCATGGACGTGATGTTCGCCGAGGAGATCGGCGACCTCAAGGACAAGTACCCGGCCCGGTTCACGGTGCACCACGTGCTCTCCCGCGAGCAGCGCGTGTCCCCGCTGCTCTCCGGCCGCATCGACGAGGACAAGCTCACCACCCTCCTGGACCGCGTGATCGACGTGGAGGGCACCGACGAGTGGTTCCTCTGCGGCCCGTTCGAGCTCGTGCAGCTCACGCGTGAGACGCTCGCCGCCCGCGGCGTGTCCGAGGACGACGTGCGCTTCGAGCTGTTCACCACCGGCCGCCCGGAGAACCCGCAGGGCCACTCCGGCCGCGTGGTGGAGGTGGACCCGAAGGGCGACAACGTGACCATCGAGTTCAACCTCGACGGCCTCACCGCCAAGGTCGAGTCCCCCCAGTCCGCCCACGAGACGGTCCTCAACGCCGCGCTGCGCGTCCGCTCGGACGTGCCCTTCGCCTGCGCCGGCGGCGTGTGCGGCACCTGCCGCGCCAAGGTCGTCGACGGCGCGTACGAGATGGACGAGAACTACGCGCTCGAGAAGGACGAGGTGGAGAAGGGCTACGTGCTCACGTGCCAGACCCGCCCGACCTCCGACTCGATCACGCTGGACTTCGACGCCTGAGCGCCCGCCCACGAGACCGAAGGAGCCCCCGATGATCGAGATCACCGTCGAGAACGGCGTCGCCGAGATCGTGCTGGACGCCCCCCAGAGGATGAACGCCCTGGACGAGGCCGCGCTGGCCGAACTCCAGGCCGCCTACGAGCGGGCCGCCGCCGGCGTCGAGTCCGGCGAGGTCCGGGCCGTGCTGCTGCGCGGCGAGGGCCGCGGCTTCTGCGCGGGCCGCGACATCTCCGCCGTGGTCCCGGCCGAGGACGACGCCACCGCCTACCTGCGGGACAAGGTCACCCCGGTGCTGCGGGCCATGTCCGAGATCCCGGTGCCCACCTTCGCGGCGGTGCAGGGCGCCTGCCTGGGTGTGGGCCTGGGCCTCGCGATCGCCACGGACGTGGTGTACGTGGCCGAGGACGCGAAGATCGGCTCGCCGTTCGCGAACCTCGGGGCCACCCTGGACTCCGGCGGCCACTGGCTGTTCACCGAGCGCCTGGGCGCGCACCGCACCCTGGACCTGATCTACACGGCCGAGCTCCTCTCGGGCGTCGAGGCCGTCCAGGCCGGGCTGTTCTCCCGGGCCCTGCCCGCGGACGAGCTGCTCGAGTTCACCCGTGCGAAGGTCGCCCAGGTGGCCTCCGGCGCGACCCTCGCGTTCCGCGCGTCGAAGGAGCTCGTGGCCCAGGTCCGCGACCGGCGCGTGGGCCTGTGGGAGTCCCTCGACGCGGAGAACATCGCCCAGGGCGAGCTCTGCGGCACCGCCGACTACGCCGAGGGCTTCCAGGCCTTCCAGGAGAAGCGGAAGCCGGAGTTCACCGGCCGCGGCTGAGCCGCCGCACCCCGCCACCGACGACGGCGCCGCACCCTTCGCACGAGGGGCGCGGCGCCGTCGTTGTCCCGGCCGCGTCACATTCCCGTCATCAGCTCGGATCGTGGCGTGAGTCACAGAGGATCGTATACGGTGACGGGTGTCACTTCCCGACCGAGCGGTCGGGAACCACACCGTCCCGCCGCCGTCTCACGGTCGGCCGCCGCCCCGCATCCCAGGAGCACCCATGAGCCACACCGTCGCATCCCCCGCGGCGACCGCCCCCGCGCGCGATCGCCGCGAGGAGCGCAAGGTCATCGCCGGCACCGTCGTCGGCACCACCATCGAGTGGTACGACTTCTTCATCTTCGCCCAGGCCACCGCGCTCGTCTTCGCCGCCCTCTTCTTCCAGCCGATGGGCGAGAGCGGCTCCCAGATCGCCGCGTGGGTCACCCTCGGCATCTCCTTCCTCGTCCGCCCGCTCGGCGCGATCATCGCCGGCCACCTCGGCGACCGCTTCGGCCGCAAGCTCGTGCTGTCCCTCACGCTGATCGGCATGGGCCTGGCCACCACCCTCATCGGCCTGCTGCCCACCTACGCCCAGATCGGCGTGTGGGCCCCGATCCTGCTCGTCGCCCTCCGCCTGCTGCAGGGCCTGTCCGCCGGTGGCGAGTGGGGCGGCGCGGCGCTGCTGTCCGTGGAGCACGCCCCCCACGGCAAGCGCGGCCTGTTCGGCTCCGCCCCGCAGATCGGCGTGCCGCTGGGCATGATCCTGGCCACCGGCGTGCTGTTCATCGTGCGCTCCACCATGTCCGAGGAGCAGTTCCTCACCTGGGGCTGGCGCATCCCGTTCCTGATCTCCGTGGTGCTCATCGTCGTCGGCTACCTGATCCGCAAGGCCGTCGAGGAGTCGCCGGTCTTCAAGGAGATGCAGCAGCTCAAGGTGGACGAGTCCGCCCCGCTGGGCGAGCTCTTCCGGCACCACACCAAGGAGGTCATCCTCGCCGCCGTGATCTTCGCCGCGAACAACGGCGTCGGCTACCTGCTCATCGCGTGGTTCTCGAAGTACGGCGGTCCGAAGGGTCTGGGCATGACCTCCTCCGAGGTGCTCATCGCGAGCCTCGTCGGCGGCGTCGGCTGGTTCATCTTCACCCTGCTCGGCGGCTGGGTCTCGGACAAGATCGGCCGCAAGCTGACCTTCGTCCTCGGCTACGGGTTCCTGATCGTCTGGGCCTTCCCGCTGTTCGGGCTGCTGAACACCGCGTCTCTGCCGCTGTTCTCGCTGGGCCTGTTCGTCCTGACGCTCGGCCTGGGTCCGTCCTACGGTCCGCAGTCGGCGATGTACGCCGAGATGTTCCCGGCCCGCGTCCGCTTCTCCGGCGTCTCCATCGGCTACGCGCTCGGCACCATCATCGGCGGCGCCTTCGCCCCGCTGCTCGCCGACCAGCTCGTGAAGACCGGCTGGGAGAACGTGGCCTGGTACATCATCGTGATCTCCGCGGTCTCGCTCATCGCCGTCCTGTTCGTCCCCAAGGGCATCCAGGACCGCGAGCTGCACGACGAGCAGGTCGTCGCCACCCGCTCCCACCCGGTGGTCCCGGCCTGATCCGGCCCGCCTGACGGGCTTCGCCCGTCCCCACCCCACGACGACGTCGCGTCCTCCTCCGGAAGGGCGCGCCGTCGTCGTGCGGTGTGCAGGCCGGACCGTCGCGGAGGCCCGCAAACACGCCGCTATCCCGGGGACGAAACGGCGCGTCTGCGGGCCTCGGCGCGGGCCCGTCTCCGCCCCGTCACACCCGCCCCCGCAGTTGACCCCCGTCACACCGGCCCGGGATACTGAACCTGAACGCACGGTCGGTAATTCGCCGCGCCCGCGCCCGCCCCGTTGTCGGTCAGTCAAGGAGTCTCCATGTCCGCACAGTCCCAGGCCCTGCTCGTCGGCGGTCGCCGCACCCCGGTCGGCCGCTACGGCGGCGCCCTCTCCTCCGTCCGCCCCGACGACCTCGCCGCCCTGACCATCAAGGCCGTGATCGAGGACGCCGGCATCGACCCGTCCGTCGTGGACGAGGTCATCCTCGGCAACGCCAACGGCGCCGGCGAGGAGAACCGCAACGTCGCCCGCATGGCCTGGCTGCTGGCCGGCTTCCCGGACACCGTCCCGGGCATCACCGTGAACCGCCTCTGCGCCTCCGGCATGTCCGCGATCGGCATCGCCACCGCGATGGTGCGCTCCGGGATGGCCGACGTCGTCGTGGCCGGAGGCGTGGAGTCCATGTCCCGCGCCCCCTGGGTGATGGAGAAGCCGACGACGGCGTTCGCCAAGCCCGGCGCGGCCTTCGACACCGCGATCGGCTGGCGCTTCGTGAACCCGCGCTTCGCGGACGGCGAGTTCGGGGAGAAGTTCACCTTCTCCATGCCGGAGACCGCCGAGGAGGTCGGCGAGGTGGACGGCATCACCCGCGAGGACGCCGACGCCTTCGCCGCCCGCTCGCACGAGCGTGCGCTGGCCGCCATCGAGGCCGGCCGCTTCGCGGACGAGATCGTGCCCGTCGTCGTCACGGGCCGCAAGGGCGCCGAGACGATCGTGGACACGGACGAGGGCCCCCGTCCCGGCTCCACCCCCGAGGTGCTCGCCGGCCTGCGCCCGATCATCAAGAAGGACGGCGTGGTCACCGCCGGCAACTCCTCCTCCCTCAACGACGGCGCCTCGGCGATCCTCGTCGTCTCCGAGCGGGCCGCGCAGAAGTACGGCCTGACCCCGCGGGCCCGCGTCGTGGAGTCCACCTCGGCGGGCCTGGCCCCCGAGATCATGGGTCTGGGCCCCGTCCCGGCCACCGAGAAGGCCCTCGAGCGCTCCCGCTGGTCCGTGGCGGACCTGGGCGCCGTCGAGCTCAACGAGGCCTTCGCCACCCAGTCCCTGGCCTCGATGCGGCGCCTCGGTCTGGACCCGGAGACCGTCAACGCCGACGGCGGCGCGATCGCCCTGGGCCATCCGCTGGGCTCCTCGGGGTCGCGTCTCGTGGTCACGCTGCTCGGTCGGATGGAGCGTGAGGGCGCGGACAGGGGCCTGGCCACGATGTGCGTGGGCGTGGGCCAGGGCTCCGCGATGCTCGTCGAGAGGGTCTGAGCAGATGACCGGCTTCAGCCACTTCACGGCACTGCGCGTCGAGGAGCGTGAGGACCGCGTCCACGCGCGCATGGACCGCCCGGGCGTGCGCAACGCGATCGACCAGACCATGGTCGACGAGTTCCACGAACTCTGCGCCCACCTCGAACGCGAGCCGAAGATCCTGATCATCTCGGGCACACAGGTGGAGTCGAAGCGCGAGCCGGGGACGTTCTCCGGCATCTTCGCCTCCGGCGCGGACATCGGACAGCTGCGCGAGCGCCGCCGCGACGACGCCCTGCGCGGTGTGAACTCGCAGGTCTTCGACCGCATCCACCGGCTGCCCATGCCCGTGATCGCGGCGATCGACGGCTTCGCCCTCGGCGGCGGCGCGGAACTGGCCTACGCGGCCGACTTCCGCATCGCCACCCCGGCGCTGAAGATGGGCCAGCCCGAGACGAGTCTGGGGATCACGGCCGCTGCGGGCGCCCAGTGGCGGCTCAAGGAGCTGGTGGGTGAGCCGGTGGCCCTCGAGCTGCTGCTCGCCGGACGGCTCCTGGACGCGCAGGAGGCCCTCGAGCTCAAGCTCGTCACCGAGCTGCACGAGCCGGACGCCCTCCTCGACGCCGCCGACGCCCTCGCCGACCGCATCGCGCAGCAGGACCCGCTGGCGGTGCGGCTGTCCAAGCGCGTCTTCCACCTCCCTCGCGAGGCCCACCCCCACGTGGACGAGATCGCGCAGGCCATCCTGTTCGAGTCCGAGGCCAAGTTCGAGCGCATGCAGGCGTTCCTGGACCGCAAGAAGAAGTGAGGACTGACATGACCGATCAGCAGCACACCCCTGACACCGCTCCGTCCTCCGTGCCCGCCGTCGTCGGCGTCCTCGGCGGCGGCCGGATGGGCGGCGGCATCGCCCACGCATTCCTCGTCTCCGGCTCGTCCGAGGTGGTCGTCGTCGAGCGCGACCCGCAGTCGGCCCAGGCCGCCAAGGAGCGCATCGAGGCCGACCTGGCCGCCTCCCTCGAGCGCGGCAAGATCGACGGCGACCTGGACGAGTGGGCGCAGCGCCTGACCGTCTCCGTGGACCGCGCCGACTTCGCCCGCTGCGACCTCGTGGTCGAGGCCGTGTTCGAGGACATGCAGGTGAAGATCGAGGCGCTCACCGACGTCGAGGCCCACCTGCGCGAGGACGCCTGGCTGGCCAGCAACACCTCCTCCCTGTCCATCGACGAGATCGCCTCGCACCTGCAGCGTCCCGAGCGCTTCTGCGGCCTGCACTACTTCAACCCGGTGCCCGCCTCGAAGCTCGTGGAGGTCGTGATCGGCGAGCAGACCGGTGCGGAGCTCCAGGCCCTGTCCACCGAGTGGGTCCGCGGGCTCGGCAAGACCCCCGTCGTCGTCAAGGACGCACCGGGCTTCGCCTCGTCGCGCCTGGGCGTGGCGATCGCGCTCGAGGCCATCCGCATGGTCGAGGAGGGCGTGGCCTCCCCCGAGGACATCGACGCCGCCATGGTGCTGGGCTACAAGTTCCCGGTCGGCCCGCTGGCCCTGACCGACATCGTGGGCCTGGACGTGCGCCTGGGCATCGCGGAGTACCTCGAGTCCCAGCTGGGTGAGCGCTTCGCCCCGCCGCAGCTCATGCGGGACATGGTGGCCCGCGGCGAGCTCGGCCGGAAGTCCGGCAAGGGCTTCTTCGACTACCGCTGAGCCCCCGGGGCGAGCGCTTTCGAACGTGAGATAGGCCCTATCTCCCGTTCGAAAGCGCCCATTCCCCCGATATCACGTTCGAAAGTGCGGGGGCGGGGCGGGCGCGGCTAACGTGGCGGGCATGGACGAGCCCACGCTGCTGCGCATCGCCCGCGACCGCGCCCTCGAGCTGCCGGGCAGCGCCGCGTCGCACCCCTTCGGCCCGGACACCGAGGTCATGAAGGTGCAGGGGAAGCTGTTCGCGGTGTTCATCGACCACGACGGGCGCCGCCTCGTGAACGTCAAGGCCCGCCCGGAGGACGGCGCCCAGCTGCGCGCGGCCCTGCCCGCGGCGATCACGCCCGGCTATCACATGGACAAGCGGCACTGGCTCAGCCTGGCCGCGCACCCGGACCTCGACGAGCAGCTCGTCCGGGACCTCGTCACGGAGTCGTACCTGCTGATCGTCGCGAAGCTCCCCCGCACCCGGCGCCCCGTGGACCCCGAGATCTTCGGCCGGGCCTGATGTCGGCCGACCGCCCCTTCCGCTTCACCCACCGCTGGGCCGTCCCCGCGGACGCCCGGTCCGTGCTGGCCCTGCTCGCCGACCCGGCCGGCTACCCACGCTGGTGGCCGGCCGTCCCGCGCGTCCGTCGCCTGGGCCCCGGCCGCGCCGCCGTCCGGCTGCGCGGGTTCGTGCCGGTGCGTCTGACGATGGAACGTCTCATCGACGACCGCGCCCGCGGCCTTCTGGTCGCGCACCTGAGCGGGGATCTGACGGGCACCGTGCGGGTCACCGTCCACGACGACGGCGCCCCGGCCGGACACGCGACGCACTGCATCGTGGTGTGGGAGCAGGAGGTGGTGCTGACCTCGTCGTGGATGCGCGCCGTGGCCCGCGTGCCGGGCGCCCGCGCCGCGATGGGCCTCAGCCACGCGGCCGCGATGCACTCCGCGCGTCGGGCACTCGGGGCCAAGGCCGTGCCGACCGCTGATCCCGCTTGAACGGCTCGTCCATGACGGCCCAGCGCCCTCGGGCCGGCTCAGACCTCGGCCTGGGCCTCGTCCCACTCGCGGGACAGCGGCGGGCGGGCGACGCCGTCGAGCAGCCCCTCCGCCGGGTCCGCGCCGAGCTCGACGATCCTGTTGTCCGCGTCCACGTGGACGACCTTGGGCTGGAAGCGGCGAGCCTCGTCGTCGTCCATCTGCCCGTAGGCGATGAGGATGACGACGTCCCCCGGATGCACCAGGTGGGCGGCGGCGCCGTTGATGCCGAGCACGCCGGAGCCCCGCTCGCCCGCGATGGTGTAGGTCTCCAGTCGCGCACCGTTGGTGACGTCCACGATGGACACGAGCTCGCCGGGGAGGATGTCCGCGGCGTCCAGCAAGTCCTGGTCCACGGTCACGGAGCCCACGTAGTGCAGGTCCGCCTGGGTCACGGTGGCCCGGTGGATCTTGGCGTGGAACATGGTGCGCAGCATGCAGCGAAACTCTCCGGATGAGGGGGTGGGGCGGGTCCGAGGGGACCGGTGCTCGATTCTACGCCGGTCCGGAGACGAGGGGCAGGGGGGTCGACGCCGGCCCCAGGCTCCCGCCCCTCTCGCCGAGGCCCGCAGACACGCCGCTACGTCCTGGCCGTAGCGGCGCGTCTGCGGGCCTGGGCGGGTCAGATCCACGACGGCGGCACTCGGCCCGGCGGCGTCCGCGCGGCCACCAGGCCCCGCAGCTGCCGCACGAACAGCTCCCAGTGCCCCGGCCGGAACACGTCGGCGGTCACCCGGATCACCTCCCACCCCTCCGCGCGCAGGGCCGCGTCCCGCTCGCGGTCCTCACGCCACTGCCGGCGATCCGTGCGGTGCTGATCGCCGTCGTACTCGACCGCCACCTTGGCCTCCGCCCACACCAGGTCCACGCGGAGCCGCTGTCCCGTGGCGAGCCGGATGCACGGGTTCACTGCGGGCTCGGGGACGCCGTCCAGGACGAGCCGCGCCCGCAGCCGGCTCTCCTGCGGCGAGTCGGCCCCGGGGCGGACGAGCTCCAGCGCCTCCCGGGCCGCGCGGATCCCGCGCACCCGTCCGCGTTCCTCGACGGCGGCGCGCAGCTCGGCCACGTCCGTCACCCCGGGAGGCAGCCGACGGCGGCGGGCCTCCGTCGGGGCGGTCCGAACCATGCTGTCCCCCAGCGCGACGAGATGGTCGAGCGGCCCGGCGTGCGCGGCGAGGTCCACGAAGGTCCACCCCGGCGCGGTCACGCGCACCCCGTCCACGATCCGCACCGGTGCGTCGGCGCGGAGGCGGTGTGAGCGGATCCCGGCCCGGCTCGACGCGGTGCCGTGGCCGCGCGGGGTCGCGATGTGCACGGACCGGTCGGCGGCGAGCGGCCCGGTCAGCCACAGGCCGAGCACCCGGGCGGCCGTGACGTGGCTGAACACGCCCTCGGGGTGCAGATCCTGCAGCGCCCGCAGATGGTCCATGGGGTCCGGTTCGACGCCGCGCCGGCCCCAGAGCCCCCAGCCGAGGGAGACCACGTCCCCGCGCCGCAGCCGGGCCGCGCTCACCCCCGCCTCGCGCGCGGCCGGGGTCGAGAACACGGTCGGAGCGCGGAGGCGGCCGTCCAGTCCGCAGCGCATCGGGGGCAGGGGCGCGGGCGAGCGGGGCATGCGCCGAGCGTGCCCGATCCGGGCGGGCCGCCGTCGTCGTCCGCCGGGATCTGTGGACGACGCCCCGCCGAGGCCCGCAGACACGCCGCTACGTCCTGGCGGTAGCGGCGCGTCTGCGGGCCTGAGCGCCACGGCTCGGCCGGCGAAGCCTTCTCCACGACGACGACGTCACCCGCCCGGCTCCCCCTCCCGCGTGATCCACGTCTCGGCTAGGGTGAGGAGCAATAACCGACCGATCGGTCGGGACTCGTCCGCGCCCCCGACACCAGGAGACCCCGTGACCGTCACCGCCCCCTCCCTCCCGGAGATCCTCCCCAGCTACGTCGCCGGCAGCTGGTGGACGCCGTCGCACCCGTCCAAGGTCACCGACGTGACGGACGCGAACACCGGCGCGCGCCTGACCGGCGTCTCCACCGACGGCCTCGACACGGCCGCCGCCATCGAGCACGCCCGCACCGTCGGCCAGCAGGCCCTGGGCGAGCTGACCATCCACGAGCGCGCCCTCAAGCTCAAGGAGCTCGCGCTCTACCTGAACTCCCGCGTCCAGGAGCTCTACGACGTCTCCTTCGCCACCGGCGCCACGCAACGCGACCACGCCTTCGACGTCGACGGCGGCATCGGCACCCTCTTCACGTTCTCCGGCAAGGGCCGCCGCGAGCTGCCGAACTCCACCGTGATCATCGACGGCGACGTGGAGCCCCTCTCCCGCGACGGCTCCTTCATCGGCGAGCACATCTACCAGCGCATCCCGGGCGTGGCCGTGCAGATCAACGCGTTCAACTTCCCCGTGTGGGGCATGTTGGAGAAGTTCGCCCCGGCCTTCGTCGCCGGCGTGCCCACCGTGGTCAAGCCGGCCACCCCCACCGGCTACGTCACGCAGAAGTGCGTCGAGCTGATGCTCGAGTCCGGCGTGCTGCCCGAGGGCTCGATCCAGCTGATCTCCGGCTCCGCCCGCGACCTGCTGGACCACCTGGACTACCGCGACCACGTCGCGTTCACCGGCTCCGCCGCCACCGCGGCGACGCTGAAGAAGCACCCGAACGTGCAGGAGGGCGGCGTCCGCTTCACCGCGGAGACCGACTCCCTCAACGCCGCCATCCTCGGCCCGGACGCGGACCCGGAGTCCCCCGAGTTCGAGGCGTTCGTGAAGGTCGTCTTCCAGGAGATGACGGTCAAGGCCGGCCAGAAGTGCACGGCCATCCGCCGGGTGATCGTCCCGCAGGACCGCGTCGAGGCCGTGACCGCCGCCCTCACCGAGCGCCTGGCCGCGAAGGTCGTCCTGGGCGACCCGCGCGTCGAGGGCACCACCATGGGCGCCCTGGCCTCGAAGGAGCAGCAGGGCGAGGTCCGCGGCGCGGTGCAGCGCCTGGTCGACGCCGGCGGTCAGGTCCGCCTCGGCGGCCCCGAGGGCTCGACCGGCGACGCCGACGCCGAGTCCGGCGCGTTCTTCGCCCCCACGGTGCTCACCTTCGAGGACGCACGCACCCCCGAGGTGCACAGCATCGAGGCGTTCGGTCCGGTCACCTCGGTGATCGGCTACACGGACGTGGCCGACGCCGTGGCCCTGGCCGCCCTGGGCTCGGGATCGCTCGTGGCCACGGTCGCCACGAACGACGGTGAGACCGCCCGCGCGTTCGCCGCCGGGATCGGCGCCCACCACGGCCGCGTGCACGTCCTGAACCGCCAGACCGCCACGACCACCACCGGTCACGGCGCCCCCGTGCCGGTGCTGATCCACGGCGGCCCCGGCCGCGCCGGCGGCGGCGAGGAGCTCGGCGGGGTCCGCGCCGTGAAGCACTACATGCAGCGCACGGCGATCCAGGGCTCCCCGGACATGCTCACGGCCATCACCGGCGTGTGGCATCAGGGCGCCGCGGCCCACACGGTGACGCGCGAGGACGTGGAGGCCGGCACGGCCGTGCACCCGTTCTACAAGTCCCTGGCCGAGCTGACGGTGGGCGACCAGTTCGCCTCCGGCCTGCGCACCGTCACCCTGGAGGACATCACGGACTTCGCGGAGGAGACCGGGGACAAGTTCTACGCGCACACGGACGAAGACGCCGCCATGGCCAACCCGTTCTTCCCGCGTCGCGTCGCCCACGGCTACCTGCTGGTCTCGTGGGCCGCGGGGCTGTTCGTGGCCCCGGATCCGGGCCCGGTGCTGGCCAACTACGGCCTGGAGAACCTGCGCTTCGTCACGCCGGTGACCTACGACGACGCCATCCGCGTGACCCTGACGGCCAAGCGCATCACCCCGCGCGTGAGCGACGAGTACGGCGAGGTGGCCTGGGACTGCCGGATCCACAACCAGAAGGACGAGCTCTGCGCCCAGTACGACGTGCTGACGCTCGTGGCCAAGACCTGGCCGATGGCCCCGTCCGAGACCTCCCAGGGCTGAGCCCCCCCTGCTTCGACGGGCCGTCCCGTGCGCCCGCTGCGCGCCGGGCGGCCCGTCGTCGTCCCCGGGAACAAGGAGCGTGCCCGGGACGTTCACCTGTACGTCCCATTCGGACCGCGAGAGAAGAAGGTCGACATATATGTCCGAGTTCACCCGTTTTGATCAGGTCACCGTGCTGGGCACCGGTGTGCTGGGTTCGCAGATCATCATGCAGGCGGCGTACCACGGCAAGAAGGTGATGGCCTACGACGCCGTCCCCGCCGCCCTCGAGGGGATCGAGCGCCGCTGGGCGTGGATCCGCCAGGGCTACGAGGCAGACCTCGGGGAGGGCTACGACCCGCAGCGCTTCGACGAGGCCATCGCCCGCATCACGCCGACCTCGGACCTCGGCGAGGCCCTGGCGGATGCGGACATCGTGATCGAGGCCGTCCCGGAGAACCTGGAGCTCAAGCGCAAGGTGTGGGCCCAGGTGGGCGAGCTCGCCCCCGCCACGACCCTGTTCGCCACGAACACCTCCTCCCTGCTGCCCTCGGACTTCGCCGACGCCAGCGGCCATCCGGAGCGCTTCCTGGCCCTGCACTACGCCAACCGCATCTGGGCGCAGAACACCGCCGAGGTCATGGGCACCGCCGCGACCTCGCCGGAGGCCGTCGCGGGAGCCCTGCAGTTCGCCGAGGAGACCGGCATGGTCCCCGTGCACGTGCGCAAGGAGATCCCGGGCTACTTCCTCAACTCCCTGCTCATCCCGTGGCTGCAGGCCGGCTCCAAGCTGTACATGCACGGCGTGGGCAACCCGGCAGACATCGACCGCACCTGGCGCGTGGCCACCGGCAACGAGCGCGGCCCGTTCCAGACCTATGACATCGTGGGCTTCCACGTGGCCGCCAACGTCTCCCGCAACGCGGGCGCCGACTGGCAGCTCGGCTTCGCTGAGCTGCTCGAGAAGAGCATCGCCGAGGGCCACAGCGGCGTGGCCGACGGCCAGGGGTTCTACCGCTACGGGCCGGACGGGGAGAACCTCGGCCCGGTGGAGGACTGGAACCTGGGCGACAAGGACACCCCGCTCGGCTGACCTCCTCCGCTGACGGATCAGGGGCCGTCCGGTGCGCACCACGCATCGGGCGGCCCCGACGCATGCCCCCGCCACTTCCTTGTGGCATCCGTCACAGCGCACGTAGAGTCGGGCCATGACGACCTCCCGACTCCCCCTGTTCGGCGTCCTCGCCGTGGGCGCGCTCGCCCTCGCCGGGTGCGCGGGCGGCGGCGGCGCGGAGCCCTCCTCCCCCGCCCCGTCGTCGGTGTCGTCCACGACGACGGCGGCCTCGTCCGCGTCCACGTCACCCGCGGCCAGCAGCTCCACGGCCCCCACGTCGCCCGCGGCCAGCACCTCCACGGCGAGCACGGCCAGCGCCTCCGCCTCCAGCAGTCTGTCCCTCGAGATGCCCCCCGCGCTGGACGGGCAGCGGACCCTGGCGGTGCAGGCCGCCGTGCAGCGGGCCGCGGGGCCGGGGTCCGAGGTGGGGCTGAGCGCCGCCTCGCCGCTGGAGCGGCAGACGGAGCTGCGCCAGCGGGCCGCCGGCCTGGAGCAGGCGGTCGACGCCGGCGCGAGCCCGGCTCCCACCCGCAGCGCGGAACAGCAGGCCTGCCTGGACGCCACCCGCTCCGCCCTGGAGCGGGACGCCGAGGCCGGGGCCGCGGACCTGGGGCTCACGGCCCAGCCGGAGACGGCCGCCACCACGGGCGGCGGGCCCACCACGACGCCGGCGCCCTCCTTCACGGCGTCCCCCGACGCCGAGGTCACTCCGCTCGGCGTGCGCGTCACCGTGTACCCCACGGAGGAGGCCGCCCGCGCCGCCCTGGAGGACGCCCGAGCGGCGGCGCAGGCCTGCACCGGGGTGGACCTGGCCGGGCTCGACGTGGAGCGCGTGACGCGGACCGAGCACGAGGGCGGCACCGGGTACACGGCGCTCCCGGCCCCCGGGGGGTCCGTCTACTCGCATCTGACGGCCGTGCAGGACGGCGCCCGCACCGTGGCCGTGGCCCAGGCCGACGCGGACGGCGGGGTGCCCGCGGACGCCGAGGACCGTGCGGCCTCGATCGTGGCCGACGTGCTCGCCGCGCTCGACGGCGAGGGCTGAGGACAGCGGGCCCTCAGCCCCGCAGACCCCCGAGCACCACGCCCGTGACGGCGTCGATCATCTGGTCCGGTCCCTGCTGGCCGGGAACGCCGCGATCCGGCCGGTACCAGTCGACGATCGAGTTGATCATGCCCAGCGCGAGGCGGGCGAGGTTGCGCGGGGTCACGTCGGAGCGCGCCGCACCCGCGGCCTGGGCGGCCTCGAGCAGGTCACCGAAGCGCCGGGTGATCTCACGACGACGCTCGACGGCGGCCACCTCGACCGCCGAGTTCCCGCGCAGGCGCAGCAGCAGGGTCACCTCGGGCTGCTTCTCCGCCAGCACCCCGAGCGTGCCGCGGATGGCCGCCTCGACCTGCGCGCCGGCGTCGGCCCCGCTGGCCACCACATCGTCCAGGCACGCCTCGAGGGCGTCGAGCGCCTCCGTCACCGCGTGGTCGAGGATCGCCTCCTTGGACTCCACGTGGTGGTAGATCGCGGACTTGGAGATGCCCAGGTGGGTGGCGAGCATGCCCATGGACGTCGCCTCGTAGCCGTGCCGGTTGAAGAGCTCGACGCACTCGGCCAGCAGCGTCTGCCGGTCATAGCCGGGCCGGCCGCGGCGCGGGGTGGGGCTGCTCTGGGGCACGGGGCTCCTTCAGGGGCGGGCGGACGCCGACGACGACGGCGCACCGGTCCACTCTACCGGGCACGCCGGCGTCGGGATCGGCCGCGGGGACGGGATCAGGCCTGGTCGCGCAGGTCGTAGATCCGCTTGAGCTTGCCGGAGGAGCGGGCCAGGGACTCCGGCTCCACCACGTTGATCACGCACGAGGAGCCGATCTTCGTCTTGATCTCCATGCGCAGGTGCGCCGCGCAGGCCTGGGCCTCCTCGAGGGACGCATGATCACGGCGCTCGATGTTCACGGCCATCTGGTCCATACGGTCCGGGCGGGTGATCTCGAGGGTGAAGTGCGGCGACAGGGCCGGCTCCTTGAGGGCCAGCTCCTCGATCTGCGACGGGAACAGGTTCACGCCGCGCAGGATGATCATGTCGTCCGAGCGGCCGGTGATGCGGCCCATGCGGCGGTGGCCCGGGTGCGTGGTGCCCGGCAGCAGGCGGGTGAGGTCGTGGGTGCGGTACCGGATGATCGGCAGCGCCTGCTTGGTGAGCGAGGTGAAGACGAGCTCGCCGTGGCGGCCGGTCTCGAGGACCTCGTCCGTGAGCGGGTCGATGATCTCGGGGCGGAAGTGGTCCTCCCAGATGTGGGAGCCGTCCTTGGTGGCCGCGGACTCGCCGGCCACGCCCGGGCCCATGACCTCGGAGAGGCCGTAGATGTCCAGGGCGTCGAGGTCGAAGGTCTGCTCGATCTCGCGGCGCATCTCCTCGGTCCACGGCTCCGCGCCGAGGATCGCGACCTCGAGGGAGGACTCGCGGGGGTCCAGGCCGAGCTTCTTGAAGCCGTCCGCGATGGTCAACAGGTAGGTGGGCGTGGAGAGGATGGCGCGCGGCTGGAAGTCGGTGATCAGCTGCACCTGCTTCTCCGTCTGCCCGCCGGACATCGGGATCACGGCCGCCCCGATGCGCTCGGCACCGTAGTGGGCGCCCAGGCCGCCGGTGAACAGGCCGTAGCCGTACGCGTTGTGCACGCGGTCACCGGGGCGGATGCCGCCGGCGCGGAAGCAGCGGGCGACGAGGGTGGCCCACGTGGCCAGGTCGTCGTCGGTGTAGCCGACCACGGTGGGCTGGCCGGTGGTGCCGGAGGAGGCGTGGATGCGACGCAGCTCGGGGCCCGTGGCGGCGAACGCGCCGAACGGGTAGTTCTTCCGCAGGAACTCCTTGTCCGTGTACGGGAACTTGGCGAGGTCCCCGAGCTCCGTGAAGTCCGAGGGGTGGACGCCGTGCGCGTCGAAGTGCTCCCGGTACGCGGGCACGTTCTCGTAGGCGTGGTGCAGGGTCCAGCGGAGGCGTTCGAACTGGAGCGCCTCGATCTGGTCCCGGCTCATCGTCTCCTCGGGGTCCGGGGCCCCGCGGTCGGCGGGGGCGGGCAGGGGTGCCGGCGTGTACGGGTTGGGGATCGAGGCCTCAAGCATGGCGTCCTCCTGGGGATGCGGGGTCGGGCGGCGGTCGACGACGGCGGCGCACCGGCGGGTGCGCCCGTCGGTCAGCGTCCGGGGGCGGGGATGGTGCGGGAGCGGCCGCGGAAGGCGGCCACCGGGGTGCCGTCGTCGGTGGTGACGGTGATGTCATAGACGGCCGAGCGGCCGGCGGCGGCGACCAGGCGGCCCTCCGCGACGAGGGTCTGCCCGGCGCGGGTGGCCGCGAGGAAGTTGACGTCCACGCCGGAGGCCACGGTGAGGGTGGAGCCGTCCGAGGCGGGGTCGTTGCAGGTCAGCGCGAAGCACGTGTCCGCGAACGCGAAGACGGCGCCGCCGTGGGCCAGGCCGAAGCCATTGTGCTGGTCCTCGGTGAGCGTCATCCGGATGCGCGCGTGGTCCTTCTCGGCGGCCTCGAGGGTGACGCCGAGCCACCGTGCCACGCGGTCCTCCGCGAGCATGGGGTGGTGGGCGGTCTCGGTCATGGGCGGGCCTCCCTGCCGGCACGGGCGCGCCGGCGCGGCGGCGCAGAGAATTACTGAACGATCATTAGGTAACTCCCTGGATGTGACCCACGTCAAGTCCGGTCCGGTGTGTGACGCGCGCCGCCCCCGCCCTGCCGCCGCCGGGGCGAGGCGCACCGGGGCCCTGTGCGCGGGGCCTGCCCATCGTGTCCGCGGCTCCTGTCTAGGGTGACGGCATGGTGACCTTCGCGCCGGACCGCGCCTCCTTCATGCTCAGCCCCTCGGACATCACCGCCGCCGCGACGTGCACCTACGGGTGGCTGCGGGGGACGGTGGACCCCGCGCTCGGGCGCGCCCCGCGGATCGGCGTGGCGGACGCGTTCCTCGAGCGGGTCTCCCGCCTCGGGGACGAGCACGAGTCCCGCGTGCTCGCGCGCCTCGAGGCGGAGCACGGCGCGGACCAGGTGGTCCGGCTCGCCCGCCCGGAGCGCTACACGCCCGAGGGCGTGCGGGCCGCCCGCGAGCGCACCGCGGCGGCGTTGGCCGCGCGTCCCGCCGTCGTGTTCCAGGGGATGCTGCACGACGGCGCGTTCGGCGGCCTGGCCGACTTCCTCGTGCTCCGCACGGACGAGGAGCACCCCGAGGGCGCGTACGAGGTGGTGGACACGAAGCTGGCCCGGCATGCGCGGGTGACGGCGCTGCTGCAGATCGCCGCGTACGCGGACCTGCTGGACGGCATGGGCGTGCCGCGGGCGCGGCGGGGCAGCCTGTGGCTCGGGGACGGTTCCCAGCACGTCGCGGACCTGGACGAGGTGATCCCGGTGTACCGGCACCAGCGCGCCCGGCTGGAGGCGCTGCTGCAGGATCACGTGGCCGCCGGGGAGCCCGCCCGCTGGGGCGACGACCGCCTGAGCGTCTGCGGCGCATGCGAGGCGTGCGAGGAGGCCGTCGCCGAGCACCGGGACGTGCTGCTCACGGCGGGGGCCACGCGGTTGCAGCGCACCCGGCTGCGCGAGGCCGGGATCACGACCATCGAGCAGCTCGCGGCGTCCGTCGCACCGCCGGAGGGCATGGCCCGCCGCACGTGGGAGGCGCTGCGGGAACAGGCGGCGATCCAGCTGGAGCCGGCCGGGGCGGGCGGGCTGCCGCCGCATCGGATCGTGGACCCGCGCGCCGTGGCGGGGCTGCCCGTGCCGGACGCCGGAGACGTCTTCTTCGACTTCGAGGGGGACCCGCTGTGGGTCTCCGCGGACGGGAGCATGGAGGGCCTCGAGTACCTGTGGGGCTGGGTCGAGGCGCCGGGCGGGGACACCGCGCGCACCGCCTCGGCCGACTTCCGGTTCACGGGTCTGTGGGCGGACACCCGTGCCGCCGAGCGGGCGGCGCTCGAGCAGTTCGTGGCGTTCGTGGAGGCGCGACGCGCGGCCCACCCGGGGATGCGGATCTACCACTACGCCGCGTACGAGGTCACCGCGCTGAAACGCCTGACCGTGCGCCACGGTGTGGGTGAGCGCGAGCTGGACGACTGGCTGCGCGCGGGGCTGTTCGTGGACCTCTACTCCACGGTCCGCGCCGCCCTGCGGGCCGGTGTGCCGAGCTACTCCATCAAGAAGCTGGAGCCCCTCTACATGGGGGCGGAGCACCGGGCGGAGGACGGCGTCACGACGGCGGCGGACAGCGTCACCGAGTACCACCGGTACGTCGCCGCGATGGAGGCCGGGGCCACCGAGGTCGCGAGGGCGATCCGCGCCGGCATCGAGGACTACAACCGGTACGACTGCGTCTCCACGGCGCGGCTGCGGGACTGGCTGCTGGCACAGGTCGAGCCCGAGGAGGCCGCCGGCGCGGACCGTCCCGTCGACGACGCCGCGACGGGGAACGAGCCGCTGGTCGAGGCCGCGCCGTCGGTCCAGGAGCAGGACGCGGCCCTCGCCGCCTCGCTGCAGGCGCTGGCGGGCGCCGAGAGGGACGAAGCGGGTGGGGCGGGGGCCCCGGAGGCGGAGCTCGACGGCGGGCGGCGCGGCATCGCCCTGCTGGCCGCGGGGCTGGGCTACTTCGCGAGGGAGAACAAGCCGCTGTGGTGGGCCATGTTCGATCGGGCCGTGTCCGCCCCGGACGAGTGGCAGGAGCCGCGCGCGAACCTGGTGTTCGACACCGTCGAGTCGGTGGGTGCGTGGGAACGGCCCACCCCGCGGAGCAACCCCGCCCGGACGCTGACCGTGACCGGGCGCCTCGAGCCGGGCACCGAGGTCCGGCCGCGTCGGAACAGCCAGGAGAGGTTCAAGCTCAACGCCCTGTACGAGCAGCCGCCGCGCTGGGCGGAGCTGGCCCCCAACGCCGTCCGCTGGCAGAGCCGATCGCCCGTGGACGTGACCGAGGTGGAGGAGATCGCACCGGGCCGGTTCCGCGTCAGCCTGCTGCAGCGCCTCAGCACCAAGCACGAGCCGGAACCGCACGCGGAGGTGCCCATGGCGGTGTTCCACCTCAACTATGTCCGGCCCGGTGGCCTCCTCGAACGCATCCGGGAGCAGGCCGCCGAGGCCGCCCGCCGCGGCCGACTGCCGGACGGAGCGGTGTTCGACATCCTGGCGCGCCGTGCCCCGCGCACCGCGGGCCGGACCCTCGCCGCGATCGGGGCGGACGTACGAGACGGCCGGCGGGACGGCGTCGGGGGCCTGGTCGAGGCGGTCGAGTCCGCACGCGGCTCCTACGTGGCCGTGCAGGGCCCTCCCGGCACCGGCAAGACGTACGTGGGCAGCCGCGCGGTGAAGGAGCTCCTGGACCGGGGCTGGACGGTCGGCGTCACCGCCCAGTCCCACGCGGTGGTGGAGAACTTCCTCGACCAGCTGATCGGCGTCGGCGTGGACCCCGACCGCGTGGGCAAGGAGCCCAAGGACCCGGACGGACCGCACCGCTGGACGTCCCTGGGCTCATCGGAGGTCCATGCCTTCCTGGCACCGGGCCGGGTCCTGGGCGGCACCGCGTGGACCTTCGCGAACGCCGCGGCCCAGCCGGTCGACCTCCTGGTGGTGGACGAGGCAGGGCAGCTCTCCCTCGCGCACCTCCTGGGCGCGAGCGCCCTGGCCGAGACGGTGCTGCTGCTGGGTGACCCGCAGCAGCTCCCCCAGGTCAGCAGGGGCGAGCACCCCCAGCCCATCGGCGACGCGGCCCTGACCTGGATCGCGGAGGGCGCCCCCGTGCTCCGCGCCGAGCGCGGCTTCTTCCTGGACACCTCGTGGCGCATGCACTCGGCGCTCACCCGCGCGGTCTCCGAGCTCTCCTACGCCGGCCGGCTCGGCGCACGGGAGGAGGTCACGGACGCCCGCCGCCTCGACGGCGTGGAGCCCGGGCTGCACCCGTGGCCGGTCTCCCACACGGGCAACGCGGTGTCCTCGCCGGAGGAGGCCGCGGCCGTCGTCGAGATCATCCGGTCACTGCTCGGCCGCACCTGGTCCACCGGCCCGGACGACCCCGGCCGACCGCTCGAGCCGTCCGACGTGATCGTGGTGGCCCCGTACAACGCGCAGGTCGCCACGGTCCGGGAGACGCTCGACGCCGCCGGTCTCGAGGGCACCACCGTCGGCACCGTGGACAAGTTCCAGGGCCGGGAGGCCGCCGTCGCGATCCTGACGATGGCGGCGTCCTCACCGCAGGAGGTGCCGCGCGGGCTGGACTTCCTCCTGAACCGGAACCGGCTCAACGTGTCGATCTCGCGCGGACAGTGGGCCGCCTACCTCGTCCACTCCCCCGCCCTCGCGGACGCGCTGCCCACCAGCCCCGAGGACCTGCCGATGATCGGCGCGTTCCTGCGGCTCGTGCACCGCTGACTCAGTCGGCGGCACCCTGGCGCAGCACGAACCGCTGCAGCTTGCCGGAGGGGGTCTTGGGCAGCCGGTCCACGAAGTGCACCCGGCGCGGGTAGGCGTGCTTGGAGTACTCGTCGCGGACCTTCGCCTGCAGCTCGGCCGCCAGGGCGTCCGGGTCCGCGACGGCCCCGGCGGGCACCACGAACGCCACGACCTCCTCGCCGCGCACCCCCTCCGGGTCCGGCAGGCCGACGACGGCGACCTCCTGCACCCGCGGGTGGTCGATGAGCACGGACTCCACGTCGAACGGGCCGATCCGGTACCCGGCGGCGAGGATCACGTCGTCGTCCCGGGAGGAGAAGAAGAACCAGCCGTCGTCGTCCTGCCGGGCGGTGTCCCCGGTCAGGTACCAGCGCCCGTCCGGGGTGAAGCGCTCCGCGGTCTTCTCCGGCTCCCCGAGGTAGCCGGGGAACCAGAACAGGGGCGAGGCCGCGTCGATCGCGATCTGCCCGTCCCGGATCTCGGCGGCGATCCCCGGCAGGGGCACACCCATCGAACCCGGGCGGGGCGGCGCGGCCAGCTCGGGGTGCGCAGGGGTGCAGATGACCATGCCCAGCTCGGTCTGGCCGTAGTGGTCGCGGATCTCCGTGCCGAGGGCCGCCCGGCCCCACTCGAGCACGGACGGCGGCAGCGGCTCCCCCGCCGTGGACACGCGCCGCAGCCGCAGCGGGGCGTCCTCGGTGACCTCCCCGGCCTTGGCCAGCGCGCGGAACATCGTGGGGGCGCCGGCGAGGTTCGTGACGTCCTGCGAGCTGATCACCTCGACCATGGTCGCCGGGGAGAAGGCGCCGCGGTACTGCACCGAGGTCGCCCCGAGCACCAGCGTGCCGACGATCCCGTAGTACAGCCCGTACGCCCAGCCGTGGTCGGCCGCGTTCCAGAACAGGTCCTCGGGGCGCAGGTCCACCGCGCACGTGAGGTAGACGGCGAACGCGGCGGCCGCGCGCAGCGGCACAGGCACCCCCTTGGGGCGGCCGGTGGTGCCGGAGGTGAACAGCAGGGCGATCGGCCCGTCCCCGCCGACGGCGACGTCCTCGGCCAGCGGCGCGGAGTCCGCGAGCGCGTCCCACTCCGGGCCGGTGCGGATGATCTCGATGCCCGGGATGTCCGTGAGCTTCTCGGCCTGGCGGGGTTCGGCGACGACAAGCCGCGCCGCCGCGCCCTCGATGCGCATCCGGGCGGCGCCCGCGGCGAACGCGGTGAACAGCGGCACGTGCACGGCGCCGAGCCGCCACAGGGCCAGCAGCGTGATGACGAGCTCCTCCCGTTTGGACATCATCACGGGGACCCGGTCGCCGCGCGTGACGCCGCGGGCGGCGAGGCCGGTGGCGAGGCGACGCGAGCGGTCGGCCAGCTCGCCGAAGGTGAGGTCGACGGCGGACATGTCCTCCGCCACGAACCGGAACGCCACCGCGTCGGCCGGCCAGCGGTCGCAGAGCAGGTGGGCGGCGCAGGCGTCCGGGGTCTCGACGTCGGCGACCCACCCGGCCATCAGCCGGTCGATCGTCCCGGCCTCGCTGGCCTGCCCGGTCCGTTCCGTCATCTCGGTCTCCTCATCCCTCTCGGCACGCCGACGCTGGGCGACGGCGACGTCAGCCACGGTAGGTCCGCCGCGCCCCGGGCCACCGGGCGCGTCCGCATGTTGCACTCGATGTTGCACTCGCCACCCCGTCGCGGTCGAGGACGGACCCGGTCGTCGCCTTCGTCGGGCGTCCGCGGCGCCTGCCAGAATGGGGGCCATGACCTCGCAGCCCGCGCCCGCGTCCACCGCCCACCGCCGTTCCCTCGCCGAGGCCGGCATCGCCCTCGGCCCCCTGGACGGCCGCTACCGCGCGGCGGTGGAGCCGCTCGTGGAGCACCTGTCCGAGGCGGCGCTGAACCGCAACCGCATCCACGTGGAGGTCGAGTGGTTCATCCACCTGGCCGAGCACCGCGTGCTGCCGGGTCTCGAGCCGCTCACGGCCGAGCAGCAGGCGGGCCTGCGGGCGATCGTCACGGACTTCGACGCGGAGTCCGTGGCCGAGCTGGCGGCCACCGAGAAGGTCACGGTGCACGACGTGAAGGCCGTCGAGTACTTCATCGCCGACCGCCTCGAAGGGCTGGGCCTGGGCCGGCTGAAGCCGCTCGTGCACTTCGCGTGCACCTCCGAGGACATCAACAACCTCGCCTACGCGGTGGGCGTGCGCGACGCCGTCGAGCAGGTCTGGCTGCCGGCCGCCCGCGCCGCCGTGGCCACCGTCTCCGCGATGGCCGCCGAGGCCGCCGAGACCCCCATGCTCTCCCGCACGCACGGCCAGCCGGCCACGCCCACCACGCTGGGCAAGGAGATGGCCGTGTTCGTGCACCGTCTGACCCGCCAGACCCGGCGCATCGCCGGCCAGGAGTACCTGGGCAAGATCAACGGCGCCACCGGCACCTACGCCGCCCACCTCGCCGCCGCCCCGGACGCGGACTGGCCGGCCCTGTCCCGGTCCTTCGTGGAGCACCTCGGCCTCACCTGGAACCCGCTGACCACCCAGATCGAGTCCCACGACTGGCAGGCGGAGCTGTACGCCGACGTCGCGCGCTTCAACCGGATCCTCCACGGCTTCTGCGTGGACGTGTGGAGCTACATCTCCATCGGCTACTTCGCGCAGATCCCCGTGGCCGGCGCGACCGGCTCCTCCACCATGCCGCACAAGGTGAACCCGATCCGCTTCGAGAACGCCGAGGCCAACCTCGAGCTCTCCTGCGCCCTGCTCGACTCGCTGAGCGCCACCCTCGTGGAGTCCCGTTGGCAGCGCGACCTCACGGACTCGACGTCGCAGCGCAACATCGGCGTGGCCCTCGGCCACTCGGTGCTCGCCCTGACCAACGTCACCAAGGGCATGGGCCAGCTCCAGGTGGCCGAGCCCGTGCTGGCGGAGGACCTCGACACGAACTGGGAGGTGCTCGGCGAGGCCGTCCAGACCGTGATGCGTGCCGAGGCGATCGCCGGCGTCGAGGGCATGGACAACCCCTACGAGCGCCTCAAGGAGCTGACCCGCGGCCACCGCGTGGACGGGGCGCGCATGCGCGAGTTCGTGCAGGGCCTCGGCCTGTCGGAGGCGGCCCAGGCGCGCCTGCTGGAGCTGACCCCGGCCGGGTACACCGGCGTGGCGGCGGAGCTGGCCAAGGAGTTCGGCCCCGCGCAGGGCTGACCGGGCCGCCTGACGGGGGACGATGGGCGGGTGCTGCTTCCGTCTCTCCCCGTGTGGCTGCTCTCCGCCGCCCCCAAGGACCCCGCCGAACTCGAACGGGACGTGCCCGAGCCGATCGACGCGCACGGCGAGCTCGCCGACGCGATCACCGCGGCGATCACCGCCGTGGACCTCGTGGGCGTGTTCTTCTTCGCGATCTCGGGTGCGGTGCTCGCCGTGCGCAAGGGCTACGACATCGTCGGCTCCCTGCTGCTGGCCCTCATGGTGGGCACGGGCGGCGGCGTCGTCCGGGACCTCGTGGTCGGCCGGGACGTGCCCGCGGCCTTCGACAACCCCTGGTACCTGATCCTGCCGGCGGTCGCGTCGCTGGCGGTGTTCCTCCGGATCTTCGACGGCGAGCGCGGCCACCACGCCGTCATGGCCTTCGACGCCATCGGCCTGGCCGTGTACTGCGTGGTGGGCACGCGCATCGCCCTGCTGGCCGGCCTGAGCCCGGTCGCCGCCGCGGTGCTGGGCCTGGTGACCGCCGTCGGCGGCGGCATCCTGCGCGACGTCGTCGCTGGGGAACCGCCCGCCGTGTTCGGCGGGCGCGGCTGGTACGCGCTGCCGGCCATCCTCGGCGCGGGCACGACGGCGGCCCTCGCCCAGGCGGAGCTCCTCGGCCCGCTGACCTCAGCGGCGGTGATGGTGCTCGTGCTCGTGCTGCGCGTGGTGTCGCTGCGCCGGGAGTGGCTCGCCCCGGGGGCCGAGATCTCGGGGGAGACCCAGCGCCAGCGCATGGATCCCCATGACGGGCCGCCCGTGCCGGACATCCGCGACCGCAAGGGCAGGGACGGGCCGCCCGCCGACCCCGGCGAGGACGGTCCCCCGGCGAACGAGGAGACGCCCGGGGCAGGCGAGGACGTCGCCCCGGGGACACCCGGGTGAACAAACGAGCCACTGCGCGGGCCGCACGGGACAATGGCCGGTGAACCCCGGACTCGACGGAAGGAGCCGCCGTGGACGTGCAGCAGTTCTTCGCCACCCTCACCGACGTCCCGTGGCTGCTCACGACCCTGGACCTGATCGGGATCTTCTTCTTCGCCACCTCGGGGGCGCTGCTGGCGGCACGCAAGCAGTTCGACCTGGTGGGCTCGCTGGCGCTGTCCCTGCTGGCGGGCCTGGGCGGCGGCTTCACGCGGGACATCCTGCTGGACCGCGGCCTGCCCGCGTCCCTGGAGAACCCGGTCTACCTGGCCCCGCCCGTGCTGGTGTCCCTGCTCGTGTACGTCAAGGTGATCCACCCGAATCGGCTGAACCTGACCATCACCCTGTTCGACGCCGCCGGGCTCGCCCTGTTCACGGTGTCCGGCGTGCTGCTGGCGCACTCGATGGGCGTGCACCCGGTGTCCACGGTGGTGATCGCGATGGTCACGGCGCTGGGCGGCGGCGTGCTGCGGGACATCGTCGCCAACGAGGTCCCGTCCATCTTCGACCCCCGCGGCGTCTACGTGCTCCCCACGTTCCTCGGCGCGGTGCTGGCGACCGTGGTGGCGATGAACGGCGCGCTCAACGCGTTCACGGGCTTCCTCATCGCGTTCCTGATCTTCGCGGTGCGGATGATCGCCTACCGCTACCAGTGGCGGTTCTTCGGCGCGGAGATCTCCCAGGACAAGGAGTCCCTCGAACGTCTGCGGCGCCTGGCCACGCAGGCGCAGGAGGCGGCCGCCCGCCGGGTGGAGCGCACCCTCGAGCGCCGGCTGCGCTCCCCCGGCGCCCCCGCCTTCCCCGACGACGACACGCACGGGTCCTACGGACCGCGGCAGGAGTACGAGGACCAGGTGCGCGTGGACGACTACGACCCGCAGACCCAGACGATCACCGTCGTCGACCCCGCCTCACACCAGCAGGTGCGCCTGGACCGCGGCACCGGCGTCATGGACGTCACCGACCTGCGCACCGGGCGCACGCGCAGCTTCGACGACCCCGAGCACGATTGGATCGCGGACGACCCGGAGGACCCGAGGGGCTGAGGGATGCGGTGGGCCCGACGCCGGGCCGCGCACGCGCACCCCGCGGACGGGTCTATGCTGAGAGTCCATGACCGGCACGCATGAGACCGCCCGCCCCGCCAGCACCACCACGGAGGCCGCGGCCTCCGGCCCCACCCACCCGATCGGCTTCGACCGCGCGAAGTACATCGAGCTCCAGTCCCAGCACATCCAGGAACGCCGCCGCCAGATCGGCGGGAAGCTGTACCTGGAGATGGGCGGCAAGCTCTTCGACGACCTGCACGCCTCCCGCGTCCTGCCCGGCTTCACCCCGGACAACAAGATCGCGATGCTCGACCGCATCAAGGACGAGACCGAGATCCTGGTGTGCTTCAACGCCAAGGACCTCGAGCGGAACAAGGTCCGCGCGGACCTGGGCATCACGTACGAGGACGACGTCCTGCGCCTCGTGGACGTGTTCCGGGAGCGCGGGTTCCTGGTGGAACACGTCGTGGTCACGCAGCTGGAGGACGCCAACCACCGCGCGCTGGCGTTCCTCGAGAAGCTCGAGCGCCTCGGCCTGAAGGTGGCCCGCCACCGCGTGATCCCCGGCTACCCGCACGCCATGTCCACGATCGTCTCGGAGCAGGGCTTCGGTGCCAACGAGTGGTCCGAGACCACGCGGGACCTCGTCGTCGTGACGGCCCCCGGCCCGGGCTCCGGCAAGCTGGCGACGTGCCTGAGCCAGGTGTACAACGATCGGCAGCGGGGCATCCCGGCCGGCTACGCGAAGTTCGAGACGTTCCCCATCTGGAACCTGCCGCTCGAGCACCCGGTGAACGCCGCCTACGAGGCCGCCACCGTGGACCTGGACGACATCAACCTGATCGACCCGTTCCACCTGGCCGAGTACGGCGAGCGGGTGACGAGCTACAACCGCGACGTCGAGGTGTTCCCGCTGCTGTCCGCGCTGCTGGAGAAGGTCACGGGCACCACCCCGTACAAGTCCCCCACGGACATGGGCGTGAACATGGCCGGCGCGGCGATCGTGGACGACGAGGTGTGCCAGGAGGCCGCGAAGCAGGAGATCATCCGGCGCTACTACAAGGCTCAGGTGAATGAGGCCCTGGAGGGCGCGGACGACACCGAGTCCGAGCGCGTGGCCCTGGTGATGTCCAAGCTCGGCCTGAGCTCGGAGGACCGCCCGGTGGTGGGTGCCGCGCAGCTGGTGGCCGAGCGCACCGGCGAGCCCGGCGCGGCCGTGCAGCTGGCGGACGGCACCCTGGTGACCGGCAAGACCTCGGAGCTGCTGGGCTGCTCCGCCGCGGTGCTGCTCAACGCCCTCAAGGTGCTGGCCGGCATCGAGGACGACGTGCACCTGCTCTCCCCCGCCTCGATCGAACCGATCCAGACGCTCAAGACCGTGCACCTGGGCTCCAAGAACCCGCGGCTGCACACGGACGAGGTGCTGATCGCGCTGTCCGTGTCCGCGGCGACCGACGAGAACGCGAAGGCGGCCGTCGAGCAGCTGGCGAGCCTCGAGGGCTGCGACGTGCACACGACGACGATCCTCGGCTCTGTGGACGAGGGCATCTTCCGGTCCCTGGGGATGCTCGTGACGAGCGAGCCGAAGTTCCAGAAGAAGGGGCTGTACCGGAAGCGGTGAGGCGGGGCGGTTCTTGCGACGAGCCTTGCGATATGGCCCCTTCCGGGGCGTTTTAGGGGCCATATCGCAGGGCTCGTCGTCCCGTGATGGCAGACCACGACGCCGGCACGCGCCGCCGCCTCACTCCCCCGGCAGTCCCGGCGGCAGCACCGCGCCGCGACGGGTGGCCTGGCGACGCATGAGACGGGACAGATCCCCGACGAAGCGGGGCCAGCCGCCGCGTGTGAAGACCTCGCCCGCGACCCAGGTGACGGCCCAGTCGTCGGCTTCGAGGCCACGCCTGCGCGCCCGGTCCCGCTGCCACTGAGCCCGATCCGTACGGTGCTGGTCGCCGTCGAACTCGAGGCACAGCCGCAGTTCCTCCCAGGCCAGGTCCACGCGGACCGTCTCCCCGGAGCTCAAGCGGATCGGGGGATTCACCTGAGGCTCGGGGAATCCCGCCTCGTGGAGCCGATGCCGTAGCCGCGACTCCGGCGGAGAATCCGCGCCCGTGCGCAACAGGTCCAGCACGGCGCGGGCCCGCACGATGCCGCGGACGTTCTTCCGTGCGTGCGCGAGACGCCGCATCTCGTCCACCGTGGTGGCCCGGGGAGGCAGGTGACCGAGACGGCGTGAGCCGCCCCCTTCAGTCGGTCCGGACGTTCTGTGAGTCGCCGGTTTCCATTTGATGGGTGCACTGCCGAGCGTACTCGGCTGGGGTTAGGTAGCCGAGCGAGGAGTGCCGGCGGTGGTGGTTGTACTCGTCCTTCCAGTCGCCGATGATGACCTGTGCGTGCAGCAG
>Ga0268288_10061_pt1 | contig 85412 bp, 83 predicted proteins | sample BraspS3V5C_FD_191349 | JGI IMG/M metagenome (GOLD analysis project Ga0268288, IMG submission 191349) | Soil microbial communities from Anza Borrego Desert, Southern California, United States - Bradyrhizobium sp. S3-V5C | ecosystem: Environmental > Terrestrial > Soil > Desert | place: USA...
CCCATTACATCGATGGCTTCTACAATCCCCGCCGCCGTCACTCGGCGCTGGGCTACACCAGCCCTATCCAGTTCGAGAGGGGCTTCACCCACCAAACCGCTCTCCATTAAACCGGAGCAAGTCCAGTATTGGTCACGGTGACCAGCGTGGTCATGAAGAGAGCCATCCTGCGGATCAGGCGATGATGGCGGTGCACCTCGGCCCAGTGTGCGTCTGTCGTGGCGCGTCGCGCCCGGCCCTGGTTCCAGGTCGTGGCGGCCGAGAGTGGCACCAGCAGCGCCAGTTCGAGCGTCGGGGCGAGCCAGCGAGGTCCGAGCGAGAAGTCGTTCACAACGAGCAACTGGAGGCCAGCCACGCAGGCGATGGCGCTCCGGGCCAACCAGAAGTCCAGGGCACTGGTCCGAACGCGATCAGGGTGCGGCGGCCTCGCCATCAACGACGTCCCTTGAGGAGTTATCTCGTTGGGGCGGTCGCGCCCCTAACGCTTCTTGCCTAGCTCGGCGGCGATGTCCTTGGTCATTCGACCGACCTTGCGATGCGCGGCCGTAAGCTGGTCCTGCGTCACACCCCAGCGCTTGATCCAGAACTCGACAGCCTTGCGTTCCGACAGATCGAGGCGGTCCCTGTCGATAAAGCCACGCTTGTCCTTGAGGCCGGCCATGGGGATCCTGTTGGTTGGTGACAGGTGATCTGGGAAAGACCTAGCGAACGTCCTCACGAGGTCCGTGCAAAGGGCTGCGGTAAGCCGCAGTGATACCTTTAGCATCCGGCATCTGAGCCCCTCGCTAACGCACGTGGTGGCCGGCCTCCGCGAGGGCGGCGATCATTCAACGCTACGAAAAGGACAGCTCGTGGAAGCTAAGCCGCAGCATGAGGCAAGGTTGGCTAGGCTCCTCGTGGTCGGCTTCAAACAGGTGCTCGCGCAGGCCGTTCACGCCCTCGACGAATCGCGCACAGATACTGGCATGGAGGCGGCGTCGAGTGGCATCAGGTCGGTCATGCACCATACATTCGGTTGCGTTCCCGTTCGTGACAACCATCACTGAGGTTGTGCTGTCGCTTTGAGCCATTCACGAAGCTTGGTCCAGCGCGGCCGCATGTTGCCGCCGCGGACCGCGATCCCGAGCGCCTTGCGCTGTGCCAGCAGCACGACGAGTCGCTTTCCGCGGGTTACACCCGTGTACAGGAGGTTCCTCGCCAGCATGGTCCAATGCTGCATGGCGAGCGGAATCACCACCGCCGGATACTCCGAACCCTGCGATTTGTGGATGGTCGTGGCGTAGGCCGGTACCAGCGTGTCGAGTTCACCGTAGGGATAGATCACCTCCCGACCCTCGAAATCGACGATCACCGCCCCCTCGTCCTCATCGATGCGCGCCACCGTGCCGAGATCGCCGTTGAACACCTCCCGGTCGTAGTCGTTTTGGCTCTCCATCACCCGGTCCCCCGGCGAGAAGCGCCAGCCGAACCGCTCCACCGAGATAGAGGGATTCGGATTCAGCACCGCCTGAAGCTCATGGTTGAGGTTGCGAGCGCCGAGCACACCGCGCTGCATCGGCGTCAGCACCTGCACGTCGCGGACCGGGTCGAGGCCAAAGCGGTTCGGAATGCGCCGGGTCACCACCTCGATCAGCGTCGCCGCCGCCGCCTCGGGCTCTTCGATCTCGATCAGGTGGAAGTCACTGTCCGCGCCCCGTCCAGCCAGTTCGGGCAGTTTGCCGGCGTTGATCCGGTGTGCGTTCACCACGATCCGGCTCTCGGCCGCCTGTCGAAACACTTCGGTCAGTCGCGCCACCGGGATAGCCCCCGAAGCGATGACGTCCGCTAATACCTGCCCAGGTCCAACGGAGGGCAGTTGGTCAACGTCGCCGACCAAGAGCAGCGCCGCGTGCTCTGGGACCGCCTTGGTCAGGGCGTTCATCAGCGGCACATCGACCATCGAGGTCTCATCGATCACCAGTAGGTCGCAGGCGAGCGGGTTCTCCTCGTTGCGCGAGAAGCCGCCGTGCTTCGGGTCGATCTCCAGCAGGCGGTGGATCGTCTTGGCCTCAAGCCCCGTCTGCTCAGTCATGCGCTTGGCCGCTCGGCCAGTCGGGGCGGCGAGCAGCACCTGTATGCCCTTCGCCCGCAGGATGCGCAGGATCGTGTCGAGCGTCGAGGTCTTGCCGACCCCTGGACCGCCGGTGATCACCGCGAGCTTGGCGCCGAGCACACGGCGCACGGCCTCGTTCTGCGAAGGTGACAGTGCCTTGCCGGTCTTCTGTTGGACCCAGGGCAGCGCCCGAGCGAGGTCGATCTCCGGCCAGGGCGGCGTGCCCTTCGTTCGCCGGAGTAGCCGCTCGGCAATCATCCGCTCGGCGGCGTGCAGCCCGGCCAGGAAGATGCACGCCTTATCACCGAGGATGTCCTGCACAACCTCACCGGTCTCCAGCACGTCGAGCAGCGCCGAGCGGATCAGCGTTGCCTCGACGCCGAGCAGCTCGCCCGCGAGCTTGATCAGCTCCGCCACAGGTAGGGCACAGTGGCCGCCGTCGGTCGCCGTCTGAAGGGCAAACGAGATGCCCGCGCGCAGCCGCTGAGGCGCCTCCGGGGTCAGCCCGAGCTTCATCGCGATAGCGTCGGCGGTCTTGAAGCCGATGCCGCGGATGTCCTTGGCCAGCCGGTAGGGATCCTCGGTCATGACCGCGATGGCCTCGTGGCCGTAGGTCTTGAAGATCCGCACCGCCCGAGCTGTGCCGACGCCGTGAGCGTGCAGGAACAGCATGATCTCGCGCACGGCCTTCTGCTCGGCCCAGCCGGCGATGATGCGGGCGGCGCGCTTCGGGCCGATGCCGGCGACTTCAGGCAGGCGCTGCGGCTCAGCCTCGATGATCTCGAAGGTGCTCTCGCCGAAGGCCGCGACGATGCGCTTAGCCATGGCGGGGCCGATGCCGCGCATGTGGCCTGACGCGAGATACTTCTCGATGCCCTCGACCCCGGTGGGCGGCGTGACCTTCAGGTTGTCGGCCTTGAACTGCACGCCGTGCTGGCGGTCCGTGTGCCAGATGCCGGTGGCGGTGACCCACTCGCCGGCCGCGATGGCGGGGGCGTGCCCGATCACCGGCACGAGGTCGCGCTTGCCCCGCGCCTGCACCTTAAGCACGCAGAAGCCGGTCTCCGGGCTGTGGAAGGTGACGCGCTCGATGGTACCGGCCAGCGCCTCGATTTCTGGACCGGCCGAGCCGGGGAATGGGCGCGTAGCCACGGCGGCTATGAGATCCTACGAGCCTGCCCCGGAGATCGACGCCCCGACACTTTCCGAGGCATTTCCGCAGTATGGGCCGCCGCTCACTTAATGTCATGGTGCTGATCGACACAGCGGGCCGTGTCGGCGTTCATTCAGTCTGCGAGACACCACCCACGTTCGATGTGACGAAGATGCTGGCCGACGCGCTCAGCGAGCACCTCGCGCTCACCTATCAGCGTTCCTTCGACAGTCGCGAGCCAAGGTTCACCGAGGTAGGCTTCGACCGCCAGCTTGGCTACACCGGCCCGGTCGATCGCGCGGAGCGGTACCCGGCGTTCTTCTGGTGTAAGACCGAGCCGGACATCGCGGATGCGATTCGCTTTCTCGGTCTAATGGTTGAGGGGCGCAGGTGGATCGACCAGGCCTCCGGGTCGTGGCGATCGTGGGCACGACGACGATCCGCGTCTCCGCCCGCACGCTGACCCAGACGCAGCCCCTCCCCGTCCCGTTCGTGGCCGAGGCGGTCGCGCGCATGCGCGCCGGGCAGGCGGATGCCTGCGCGCTCTCCCGCGACACGCTGCGGCTGCAGGCGGCGCTCTCAGGTCTGTTCGGCCTCACCCTCAGCCAGGGCGGGTTGATGAACTTGCTCCGCCGCGCGCAGGGCTGCTTCCATCCCGGCCGTGACGCGGCCATCGCGATGATGCGCAAGGCTGAGGTCGTCGCCTGCGACGAGACCGGCGTGCGCATCGAGGGCTCGAACGCTTACCGCTGGCTGTTCCACTCAGCCGCGGCCGTGGTGCACACGGCCTCGCCGACGCGCGGCGCTGTCGTGGTGCGCGAGATGATGGACGGGCATCGGCTCGCGGTGTGGATCTCGGACCGCTACACCGTTCGAACCCGGCCATGCCGCCGAGCACCAGACCTGCCTGGCGTATCTGGCCCGCGACGTCGCCTATGTCGTCGAGTTCAGCGACGATCCCGTCCCCTGGCGCCTGCAACTCTGGCTGGGACGCGTGTTCGCCCTAGCCGGGCGCGTGGCCGACTTGGCTGCCTCGACGCTCTCGGCCAAGCGCCGGAGCCTGTATCGGCAACACGGCGCTACCTTGGCCACATCGAGCCGCTGTGACCTGACCCGCGAGCTGCAGGCCAAGATCAGCCGCGCTCGCGATCAGCTCCTGATCTTCGTCGCCTAATCCGGAAAGGTCGAGCCGACCAACAACGGCTCCGAGCGGCTCCTGCGTCCGACTGTCATGCAGCGGAAGGCCACCAACGGCAATCACGCCATGTGGGCAGCCGAGGGCGAGGCCGCCATCCGCACCGTCGTTGACACCGCCCGCCTCACAGGCAGCAGTCCCTTTGGCAACATCCTCAAAACCGTCGGCGCTTGAACCCTGCCATCATAGGCCTGGGCAGATACGGTGATGACACATGCCTTGTGGGACATCGTTTATGTTGCCCGTCCCTTTGGTGCACGAGTGGTCCGAGACATGCCATCGTTGTTGCAGAGTGTTCGAGATATTGCTTATGACTACACGGATAAGTTAGCTATATCACTCGGGATGCCACAATTTAACGGTATTGCTTGTGATCTTGGCTCTGTTGAATAGGAAAGTGTAGATTATAGTCTTGTATACTAAAAATTCTCCTATGAGCGTCCAAGCGGAGCTTCGGCTTCAGCCTGAGCAGTTGCGACGCCGAGGCGCGCCGGCTCGGCTGGATGGCGCCCCAGCTGTTCGGCGTCAATTCAAAGCACGGCTTCTGTGTGTGGAATATGCCGGCCCCTGTTGGTCAAGGACAGCCGGATTTCCGGCATGGAGCCGGACCGGGTCGCGTTAGACCGCATCTCGGGCTACCGGACGAGATTGGATCAGGCTTGGAACTGTCGATCTCGGAGTTCGCGGTGCGGACTCGCTGACGTGCATCCTCTTCCAGAGCCGCGTGCAGCCTCTTTGTGAGGATCAGCATGTTGGGAGAGGCGGTAGCTGCCACGAAATTTCAATCAGCGTGCCGTCACGAAGTATGGCAACATATAGATATGCCGCAGCTATCTAGGGCCCAGAACTCTTTGAGATTGATAAAGATACATCTCATGACGAGCCGCAACTTTACCAACGCTTGGAGTTGACTGTGCAATCTCTGTCATCAGCATTTTAAACTTCGAACGGTCAAGCCCACGCCATCTCATGCTGGCTATTAGCGCCGATATGACAATCTCTAAGGCACGGGTTTGCTCGGTTTGTTTATCAAGCCTTGCTTCTAGCAACTGCTCTCTCTGACGAGCAGCACACAAAATAATTTCCAATTGGTTCCAGGTGTCCATACCAGTCTCGCGCAAACTATTATGGGGCGGATTGGTCAAGCTTGGCATTAAATCAAGCTCTTTTTGTTTCGTGCGCTCGGCAAATTCGCACATTGCCGCAACGAGATCGGGATTGGCCGACCAGAAATTCGCACTGATGTACGAGAAAGATCTTTCTCGGTCCGCGAACAACTGGCCACCGTAAAAGCCTTCGATGCGATCGCCCCAGCGTGAAATCAAAAGATCCTCTATTGCAGCAAATTCGCTTCGATGATAATTCAGAGACAGATTTTCGAGAAATCTGTTTGACCGCTCGGCGACTTTAGCGCGGACAACGTGAATGCTTGGCGTTTGAAGAATATCTGAGCCGGAAAAACCGCGGATATTCCACAGGCGCATCATCTCACATTCAAGGTAATCGTAGGATCGGTTGCTTTTCGTCTGCTCTTTGGTAACGAGATCAATCTCAAGCACATCAGAGGCAAATTGTCGCGCGACATCCGTAATCTTATCGTACAAGAATATTTTTATTGCATCTCTTCCAAAAACATGTGCCCAGTTATTCAACATGAAGTCTGGCACAAGCAAGTGCAGACTGCTTGGATTTAAAATTGTATTTAGCAAAAAACTTGGAAAGTGATCGGAGGATCCGTGTTTAATGAGTTCTTGCCACCATGAATAAAGCAATGGTAGCAAGTTTCTTTGATAATAAATAATGGTGAAATCTGCGCAGGGAAGGGCCTCGCGTAATTTTTGTAGGGAGGTGACTGAAAGATAACAGAATTCTTCGCTTGAGAGGACGCAGGTCCTGTTAACGGACGCGAGGATCGCCAACTTCCTGGCAAACTCTGGATGCTCAGGGTTGGAGGCTAGTTGAGCAAACTCGTGCTGACCAGTTTGATCAGGTCGAGTAAACGGATAAATAAAATTCGAGCCGTCCTTGAGAGAGAGGGTGTAAAGCACATTCTGGATCGACGTAGTTCCAGTCTTATGTGGGCCAATATGTATTATGACGCGCCTTTTGGTCATAGCCCGGCGTCACAGCCCGCCTTCGAAATCTTAGATAGAAATTGCCCGGTCGACGGTCGGTCTATTGGCGCGCTTAATTGCAAAAGTGCGTTGATAAGCGGGCGCGCGGTTTCGTCGATTGATTGCCGCGTCGTAGCAAGCGTTAGATCAGGCTCAATTGGTGCTTCGTAAGGCGCCGAAATGCCTGTGAAATTTGGGATGGTTCCGGCGCGTGCCCGAACATATAAGCCTTTCGGATCCCGTCCCTCACAAATTATCAACGGCGTATCAACGAATATTTCCAGAAATGGAACGTCGCCGGCGATAGCTCTTGCCGCTCTTCGCTCTGCCGAGAACGGAGAGATGAGCGAAACGATCGTGACAAGACCAGCTTCAGCCACCAGCTTTGCAGTTTCTGCGACCCGCCTGACGTTTTCAGCTCTATCGCGGTCGGTAAAGCCCAAATCGCTATTCAATCCGTGTCGTAGATTGTCACCGTCCAACACCATCGTTGCGCGACCAGAAGCCGTCAGCGCTTGGTCCACGAAGTTGGCGATTGTTGACTTACCTGCACCTGAAAGACCGGTGAGCCAGGCGATAACGGGTCGCTGATTAAGAGCCTTCCAGCGTTGCTCCCGCGGCTGCAGGTGCTCCCAAGTGAGATTCCGATCCGACGTCGGGCCGCGTGAACGGTTCATCGTTCGCTCCCAGGTTGTCTCCATCACCAGGGATACACAAAATCGTGATCGGTTGTGTTGCTACAACGTCACGTTGATGTGCCTCGTACTGGTACGTTCGTACCGATGGCGGTTTATGAACTCGGGGCTTCATCGTATCGGCGAAGGAGTTATGGCGACTTAAGTCGTTGATCGACATGGTAATTTTGGAGGATATCAACGTCGCTCTACTCTAGGTTTTGTGGGTGCGCGGCTGTTCGTTGATAGGCGTTGCGATTTTGGGCTTGTTCCGTTTTTGTTCGCGAGCAGGGGCGGAATGCGGCGCTCAGGCGATGTGCATGCCGGTGAGTGTACGTAGATGGGGCCACCTGTAAGCGCTCCGGCGCTACGCCGTCGCGACCCTGCTTGAGCAATATGGGCCCAGCATCACGACGATCGACCTGTTGCGCCATTTGACGGCGTCATGCCCCCGCCAGCGAAAGCCTCGGGCGCCATCCGCGCAAAAATACGAGCACCTCTGCCTCGCCGCGATCACGCTGCCATCGTACCGGCAGAGTAACGCCTCGGTGCAGCCCGGCATTCCCTAGTCGACCGAGGTGTGGGACCGGATCGGCAGCCACCTTCTCGACGATGCTGCGCGCGATTCCTCCATACAAAGCGACGCCGAGCGCGAAGGTGCTGAGCCGGACCAGCACGCTATCGGCGATCTTCTTCGACTTCTGATCGGGCACCTGGCTCATCTCGGTACAGGAAAGCCCATGATGGCGGCGGTCTTCACCGTTGTCCGGCGCAAACCGAGAGTGGCGTCCTTGATCCGCCAGCAGCTTTTTGGCCTGCGGGTGCATATCCATGGCCTTGGTCGATCATATGATCGGGCCTCTGGGTTCTGGCGATCGAGGGCACGACAACCTTCCGCGCCTCCGCCCGTACGCTGACCCGGCTGCAGCCCCTCCCCGACTCGTCCGTGGCCGAGGCGGTCGCACGCATGCGCGCTGGGCAGGCGGATGCCTTCGCGCTCTCACAACACACGCTACGGCCGGTGGTCGCGCAGATCCCGGGCTCCCGGATCGTCGCGGGCGGCTTTCAGCAGACGCGAGTCGCCGTCGCCGTTCCGAAGGGCCGACCTGCCGCCCGCCTGCGTCACGGCGTGGCTCGAGGGGGCGAAGCGCACCGGCGTCGTCCGGCGGATCTTCGATACCCGCGGCTTCCGCGACGACGCGGCCGCGCGCTGACCGGACCTCGCAACCGGCACCGCGCGGCAGACCGATGTGCCGCGCCGAGGCACGCGTGCCGCGCAGCTATTTGGCCTGCCGGCCGCCGATCCGCTCGGCAGGAGACCGGCGACCAACGGTCACCCCGCGACGAACCTCGTTCGGCCGCGCGACCCCGGATCTCTGTTGGCGTCCGGCCGGTTGACCGAGAGAGGGGCCGCCGGCCGATCCAGTCCGGCGCGCAGACAGTACAAGGCAAGCCAAGAGGAGGCTTCGTGGACGGATCCAGGGAACGGGAAAAGCGCGACCTCAAACCTCTGATGATCGCGCTCGTCGTCGTGGGGCTCGTCTTCGCGGGGTCCATCGCGGGCTACTGGACCTGGCAGACCGGCAGCCAACAGCATACCGCCTCGCGGCAGAGCGACGGATCGGCGACGGCTCTCCCAAAGTGAGCTGGCGACCCGGGCCATAGATCCAGCGAACACCGTCATCGTAGGCGCGGCGGGCGCCTGAGCGGGTGGATCGGCAGTATCGGGGCGGGACTTAAAGGAAGGCTCCCGCGATACGGGCAATCAAAGCGGTCCGTGACACCCGGTCTTCAACGGAACCAGGTATTCGGGCAGCGCCGACGGAGGTCGGCTCCGCCAAGACCTGGAGATGGGTTGATGCTCAAGTCACTCGCCGCCGCGGCACTGCTCACCGTCGGCATCGCCGTGCCGGCCTCGGCACTGCCAGTCCCGGGGTCGCCGCTCCCCGCCGCGCAGGACGGGCTGATCCAGCACGTCTACGGCGGCTGCGGGCCCTACGGCCACCGTGGGCCGTATGGCGGGTGCCGCGCCGGCGGCCAGTGGGGCGGGTATGTCGGTCGGGCCTGCCCGCGCGGCTTTCATCTCGGTCGCGGCGGGCGGCGCTGCTGGCCGAACCGGTACTGGTAGCAAGCACCCCCGGCCCCTGTGGCGCGGCCGCGACACGGGCCGACGGACCCCTGTGGACGGCGCGCCGCTTCCGATCCGTCACGGTTCAGGGGTGAGCCTGACGTCTTCGCCCCCGACTTGCCTGTGCCATGTTCGCCCGTTCCCGCGCCTTCGTTCTCGACCATCGCGAGCGCCTCGCGGTGCTCGTCTCCTCGGCCCTATTCCTGGCCGGCGCGCTCCCGCTGTTCTGGGCGATCGGCTGATCGCCGCGGCATTCCGTGCCGGAACGCAGGAACACCCCGGGAGCGTGCGCTCCCAGGGTGCTGCCGACCTCGCGGCCAGTTTGATCGGGCTGGGGATGCGAAGGTCAACCGGAAGGCTGCTCTTCGGCAGCGGAGAGTGGTGAGGCGGACCAACACCCCCTCGCCCGCCGCCGCGTCTCCCGGCACGGAGGCCGGGAGCGGCGCGACCCGATCTCAGTATGAGCCGAACTTGTAGTTCAGGCCGGCGCGGACGACGGCGAACTCGGTCTTGGCGGCGGCGCCGTTGAGGTAGGCGATGCCGTTCGGGGGCAGGAGGTTGCCGTAGAACACGCCGCCGGCCGAGTTCTTCTGGCGGTCGAGGCTGACGTACAGGCCTTCGACCTTCAGCGTCACGGCTGAGGAGCGGAAGAAGTTCAGGAACGAGTCGGTGGGGAGCGCATACTCGACGCCGCCGCCGGCGGCCCAGCCGGTGCGGAAGCTGTCGCGGAAGCGGTTGCCGGCGAAGTTCTGGTCGTCCTGGCCCGAGCCGTAGGCGAAGCCGCCGGTGCCGTACACGAGGGTGCGGTCGAAGGCGTAGCCGAGGCGGCCGCGCACGGTGCCGAAGTAGTCCAGCCCGTTGCCACTCGTGGCGACGAAGGCCGGCGGGTTGCTGAAGGCGACGCCGGGGAAGCCCAGGAAGCTGTAGTTCTGGGTGGCGTTGGCGCGGCGGGCGAAGTCGACGTACTGGGCGTCGGCCTCGAAGCCGATCACGACGCCGGAGCCCGGGGTGAACTGGTAGTTGTAGCCGATCTGGGCGCCGCCCGAGAAGCCGTCGTTGTTGTTGCGGTTGCTGACGCTGACGACGCCGGCGGTGCCGGGCGAGTTGATCAGCGAGCCGCCGGGCAGGGCGTAGTTGGTGGTGTTGCGGCTGTTGGCGTCGAAGCCGTAGCCGGCGTTCACACCGAAGTAGAAGCCGGTCCAGGTGAACACCGGCACCGGCGTGAACACCGGCGGCGGCGCGGCGCGGCGCGGCAGGTCGGCGGCGGACGCCGCGGCGGTCAGGGCAGTGAAGGCGGTCAGGGAGGCGAGGAGCTTGGTCATCACGGGCGATCCGGGTTTCGATCTGGTGATAAGACTACCAAGCTCTGAGCAGAATAGCTGTAGTTTTACGGACACACAGCTTCGCTGCGTCGGTAAAATCATGGTAAATGGCCGATTAACTTCAGTCAACTCGGTTAAATACTGGTGAAGTTCTGGCCGCATGCTCGGGGGCGTCCGGGCCGCGAGGCGGCCGCGTCGGCCCCCGGGGCCGGACTCCGACGGGCGGAAGCGACGCGCAGACATTCGTCGGCGCGCCCCTCTCGGCCACTGGGGCGGGAAGGGTTCGTCGTCGCGGCGTCCCGCGCGCCACCCTACCCCGTCCGGTCGCGCCGGGTGATGTGCTTGACCAGCTCGGCCAGCCTCTCCTCGGCCTTCTTCAGCGCCACGCGCGAACCGTGTCCGGGCGGCGTTCCGTCGGCAGCCGCGCGAAGCTTCGCGATGGTGGCCTGGGTGTCCTCGACCTCGGCATCGAGCGCGGCACGCTCACCGGATCTATCGATGGCCATATCGATCCTCCAGGTGTTCTGCCCCTGGCGGCCGCCAGGGCGCCACGTTCTGAGGTAGGCGGCAGGCCGACCCTGGCGAGCCTCGCGGGCGGTGCCGGAACCGGGCTCCCGGTCCGATCCGGGTTCGGCGATCCCCCGTCGCCGCCCGTGCGCCACGGCACGCCGCGGCGTGATCCCGGCGCCCTCGGCCGGCGTTCTACCGGTACACCCACCGGAGACGGCCGCCATGCTGATCCTCAACCCCCTCACCGGCCAGACGGTCGACGTGCGCGTACCCCGCCCACAGCCCAGGAAGGCGTGAGCCCGCCCGGCGCGGGGTCTCGCCGAGGCACCCTCCCCGGTCGCGCCGCGGCCTCGGGCTCGCCCAGCCGCACGATCCCGGCACGCCGGGCCGCCGTGCGGCGCGACCGCTCACACGGAGCGCGGGGGCCGGCGCGCCAGTCGCTCGGCCTCCGCCTGCCACGCGTCGCGCTCGGCCTGCAGGGCCTCGATGCGGGCGTGGAGGTGGCCGGCATCGATGGCGGTCTCCATCAGCATGTCCTGCGCGGTGGCGAGCTGCTGGCGCAGCTCGGCGTTCTCGGTCGCGAGCGCGAGGAGCAGGGCCGCCACGTCATCGCTCATCCTGGCCCCTGCGCCGCCACCAAGCCGGCGCGTTTAGCCCCGGCGCGACCGGGCCACAACCGCCCCGCCGGCGCCCACGGACCGGTCGCCGTCCCGGTCGGCTCCGCGCGGTCGAGCGACTGCCGCGTCGCGCGTCAGGCGGCCTCGTCGGACAGGAGGCGCCCGACATAGTGGCGCCCGACCGACTCGATGACGGGCGTGAACAGGCTCGCCATCCAGGGCACCAGCGCCTCGACCTCCAGCGCGTCGTCGGCCACCTGGATCGCGACGCGCGCCGTCTGCCCGTAGCCGCTGCCCGAGAAGGCGCGGCGATTGCCGAGCCAGTCCTCGGCCTCGACCCGGATCTTCTCCGCCTCCAGGCGCCGGAAGGCCCAGTCCATGTGCAGGTCGATGCGGCGCCGAACCTCGGCGGCCCCGAGGGCGTGCGGGACGGTGATGGTCAGGCGCTTCGGCACCGGGATCTCCTCGCGAGCGAGGCCCGTGAGGTGCGGCCGGACGGTTAACGATCGGTGATCGGCGTCGCCCGATCGGCCTGTCGGGTGGTCCGTCGGCGCTCAGTACCGGACGGTGCGGACGCCGCCGGCCCCGCCGCCCACGACGCTCCGGATGACCTCCTTGGTCGACGGGCTAATCCCGCCGTCGCCGCGCAGCCGGCGCCCGTCCGCCCGCTCGAGGCGCGCGACGTCGTCGGAGCACCGGTCCAGGGCGTGGCGGACCTTGGCCGACAGCGGGCCGCCGCGTTCCGCCTGGGCGCCGCCCATCTCGAACCGCAGGCAGGACGCCAAGTAGCCTTTCAGGTCGTCGAAGGCGGCGGCCTGGGCCCCCGACGTCAGGACGATGAGCATCAGGGCGGATCGGGCGAGCATCACGCGCTCCAAGGCAGGCGGTCCGCGCCGACAACGCGCGAGCGAGGCGTTGGTCCCCGGGGCGCCGTCACGCCGCCGCGTTCAGCCGCCACCGCGTTCAGCCGCTGCGGCGCGGCGCCTGGGCGGCGTCGCGCCGCTGATCCTGGGTGCCCCGACACTGCACGTATTCCGGCGTTCCCGGCTCGGCGCCGTAGCTCCGGCAGATCGCGTCGTCCTTCGCGGCGATGTCCGCCTCGCCCATGAAGAGCTCGCCGCGACCGGGCCGGTTCGCCGCGTTGCAGGCCGTCAGGGCCGTGGCCGCGATCGCCAGAACGATGATGTGCTTCATGGGACTCCTCGCCGCCAATCAGCACCACAGCGCCGCGACGCTGTCGATGACGCCGCCGCGGCATCCACAAGCCGGCGGTCGACATGGTTATCCAAGGATGGCCAGGGGGTTAGCGCGGCGCCACGGTCCGGGCCGCCCGCCGCACGGGGCGGAGCTGTCCCGGCATGCAAGCGTAACGCCGTCGTGACCGGCAGTGCCCGCGTGGCCGGCATGTCGTGTCGCCGGTGCAGCCGCGGCGCAACGCCGGCTAAGCATCCGCCCCTGCATCCTCCCGAAGGCAGACCCACCTTCAGCCCCGCCGGCAGCGCCGCGCGGGGCTTTTTCGTGCGCCGGGCGCCGCCGGGCACGAAGGTGAGCGGCGTCGGAAACCCGGATCGCGCGCCCGCGTTCGGGCACGGAGGCCCGTGCGCGCGGCACAGTCAGGGCCGGGATGCCAAGGAGCACATGATGCGTCATGCCCTCTTCGCCATCTTCGCGCTGGTCGCGGCGTCGCCCGGTTCGGCGCAGACCGGCACCGGTCCCGCACCGATCCGGCAGCCCGGACCGCCCCAGCCGGTGACGCCGGGCACCCCGGCCGGAACCGTCGTCGTTCCCAGCGGCGGCCAGAACAGCGGTCCGGGCAGCACCGCCGTCGTCGCGCCCACCGGGACGGGGGCGGCGACCGTCACGACGGACTCGGCCGCGGGCGGAAATGCCGGCCAGCCGGAGCGCGGCGTACCCCAGGTCGGCAAGGGCGGCGAGGCCGGCGGCGGCAGCTGATCGCCGACTCCGCTTCCTGAGAGTCCATCCCGGCCAGGTCGGGGCGGGCCCGTGCGCCGTCCCTTCGCCGGTGTCCGGATGCGGCGGGCGACGGCGCGCGTGCGGGCACCGGGACGTGAGCGCCGCGCCGTTGACCCGCCTCGGAGCGGTGCGCCGACGCCGCCTTCAGTTCAGATGTCGGGCAAGTTCATGGCCGACCATCGAGTTCTGACCGCTCTCGCTATGTCAGGTTCTGAAATCAATCTAAAATAATCATAGACGTCCTTTCCATTGGTGCATTTATACCAGTAAAATTAAATTACAATTCGTTGATGCAGTTCTCGAATTGGCACGCTATAGAGATGTCAAAGATTTGGCGCGACGACGCCGTGCATCTGCCGGAGATTGCGTTGGCGGATCCAGAATTCGAGGATGAGAGAGGTAGGCCGAACGACAAGAGATCGATGCTCCGGCAGATCGCGCACGCCCTCGGAACGCCCGAAGACGCCTTTCTCGACGAATCCGAGGCGTTCGCCACGGTCGAGATGACGGGGGACTTGCTGCGCGTCTGGTCCGCGCTCACCCTGTCGGACCGCCGCTTGCTGCTGGAGATGGCGCGCGGGATGATCTCCCGCGGCTAGAACGGCCACGGCTCCTCCTGTGACCCCTTCCCTGCCCGCTCGCCCGGCGCCACGAGGTCCACGATCTCGTCGAGCGGCTGCGTCACCCGGATCGTCCGACCCGCCGCGGTGATGAAGGTCTCGTTGCGCATCAGGTCCGTGTCGCTCAGCGCCTGGACGCTGGTCACGCGCAGCAGGTGGCGGCAGCCGTCGCCGTCCTGCACCTGGAGGAAGTTCCCGACCCGCCGAACCGCCGACATGGCGCTCTCCCACCCCGCTGGTGATCTGGGCCTAGGCGCCCTGCAGGCTCTCGGCGAAGTCGTCGGGGATCTCGCCCCACTGGCCGAGGATCGTGACGCCCTCCAGCTCGCCGGTCTCGTCGTCGGCCACGACCTTCAGCGCCGCCGCGCCCGGCATCCGCTTGGCCATGTTCTCCGCCTTCTTCACCGCCCCGCTCTCGGTCTGCGCCGGCTCCTGCCGGGCCGGTCGCAACCGCTTCCGGTGCACCTCGAAGGGCTGCACCACGAACGCCGTCCTCATCGCCATCGCCGTCCTGTCCCCCGGTTTGTCACAGGTTCTCCACCGACCCTACCGGCCGGCCAAGGGCCGGCCGCGACAGGTGTTTTCGAGCCGTATTCACATCCGTCCACCGGCCCGGAAGAAACTTCTCGCCCGCAGATTGTGCCCGGCCCGCACCTGTGATCTGTTCCGCTTTCGTTCTAGCACGGCGAGGCGGCGGGCGCACCTCTCCCGGATCGGCGCGGCGGGGCCAGCGTGCCGATGCCGTCCGCGTGCCGCCGATCGGGCCGGCATCGGGCTGGGGTTGCGCCGGCCTCCCCGCGCCTGTTGGCGACCGCCCGCCGACGACTGCCTGACGCGCGTCGGACCGGCCCGGCCAGGTCATACCAAGGTATGGCGTCGCCCCGCGTCGGTATAAATGTCCGGCTCCGTCCCGGTCGCTACACTTTCCGTCATCCAACAGCGCAGACGGAGAGTTGTCATGACGGATGGTGCCAAGGGAATTGCTCTGATCACCGGCGCTTCGGGCGGGATCGGTGCGATCTATGCCGAACAGCTCGCCGCGCGCGGCTACGATCTCATCCTGACCGCCCGGAACGCGGATCGCCTGGAGGCGGTCGCGGAGACGGTGCGCGGGGCCTCCGGCCGCACCGTCGAGGCGCTCGCGGCGGACATCAACGACCGTGCCGGTCTTCGGCGCGTCGAGGATCGGCTGCGGGGGGACGCGGCGATCACCCTGCTGGTCAACAACGCCGGCTTCGGCTCGGCGGCCCCGCTGCTCCAGGCGGATCCGGACGAGATGGAGCGCATGATCGGCGTGAACGTCACGGCCGTGACGCGCCTCGCCTACGCGGCGGCGCCGGCCTTCGTCGCGCGGGGGCACGGGGCGATCATCAACGTCGCCTCGACCGTCGCCCTCAATCCCGAGCTGCTCAACGGCGTCTACGGGGCCAGCAAGGCTTACGTCCTGGCCTTCACCCAGGCGCTGCAGCACGAACTCGCCCCCAAGGGCGTCCGGATCCAGGCGGTCCTGCCCGGCGCGACGGCGACGGAGTTCTGGACCGTGGCCGGCGTCGGCGGCCACCGGAACCTCCCGGCCAGCATCGTCATGACGCCGGCCGATCTGGTCGCGGCCGCGCTGGCCGGGTTCGATGCCGGCGAGGTCGTCACGATCCCGCCCCTGGAGAACGGCGCGGCCTGGTCCGCGCTGGACGCCGCGCGCCTCGAACTCGCCGCCCAGCTCGGCGCGTCGGCGCCGGCGAGCCGGTACCGGAGCGCGCGCGCCGTCGCGGCCTGAGGCGCCCGCGGGGGCGCCCCGACCGGGGACCCCTGCCCACTCCCCGCGGCGGGTCGGTCAGGCCCGGGCGAGCGGCAGGCGCACCGTGAACCGGGCGCCCGGCGCCCCGTCGCGGGAACGCGCGTCGATCGAGCCGCCGTGGGCCGCCACGATGGTCCGGCAGATCCGGAGGCCCAGGCCGAGCCCCTCGGGCCGCGTCGTGAAGAAGCCGTCGAACAGCCGGTCGACGGCGTCGGGATCGAGGCCCGGCCCGTTGTCGACGACGTCCACCGTGATCGATCCGTCCCGGCAGGTGGTCTCGACCGTGATCTCCGGCCCGGGCGTCCGCGCCTGCCGATGGATCTGGATGGCGTTCATCAGCAGGTTGACGAAGACCTGCTGCAGCTGGATCCGGTCCGCGGAGACCTGCGCGGCCGCGTTGGCCGGGACGACGGTGAGCCTGATCTTGCCGCGGTTCAGGTCGTGCGCCACGAACTGCGCGGCCTCGGTCAGGATCTCCGCCACGCAGACGGGCGCGCGGACGCTGTCGCGTTTCGCGGCCATGCGCCGAGTGCGATCGATAATGTCCCCGGCCCGCGTGACCTGATCGACGATGCGCTGGCATTGCCGCCGGAGCAGGTCGCGGTCGAGATCCGCGCGGTCGAGCAGGCGCAGCATCGCCCCGGCGGTCATGCCGATCGACGACAGGGGCTGCCCGATCTCGTGCGCGATCGACGCCGAGAGCTCGCCCAGCGTCGAGATCCGGGAGACGTGGGCGAGCTCGTCGCGCAGGACTTCCAGGGACATCTGCCGCTCGACGTGCTCGGTGATGTCCACGAAGGAGGCGAGCCAGAGGCCGGAGCTGGCGCCGTCCGCCCGCGGGACCACGCAGAACAGCGTCTCGAAGCGCGAGCCGTCGAGCCGGACGCTGTGCGCCTGCTGCTGGAACGCGGTCGCGCCGGCCGCGAAGGCCCGGGCGGAGTTGACCTGGGCGGTGCAGAGGGGGTCGAAGAAGCGCTGCGTGCGCTGCCCGATCATGTCCGCGCGGCCGCCGGCGCCGAACATCCGCACCGCCGCCTCGTTGACGTCGAGGATGACCATCCCGTGCCGCAGGCGGTCGGCCACGTCCGGACGCGCGTCGAGATGGGCGGCGATGTCGGTGATCCCGGCTGCCCGGAGCGCGTCCAGGGTGGCGACCCGCTCGCGGGCATCGACGACGACGAAGCCGATCGTCGAGACCTTCATGCAGACGAGGTACCACGCGTCGTTCCAGTCGGCCTCGCTGGCCACGACGATCCGGTCGTCCGTCGGCGTCAGACCGATGCTCATGTCCACGGTTCCCGGGGCCGGCCCCAGTGCTGGCCCGCCGCACCCCCGGTATACGGCATGCGAAAATCCCGCTTCCAGTCGCGAAGCGGGACTTTCGCGGGGCGGCGGCCTCGCCGGCGTCAGGCCCCCGAGAGGGTCTCCTTGGCCAGGGGCAGGCTGCGCAGGCGTCGGCCGGTCAGCGCCGCCACCGCGTTGACCACCGCCGGCGGCACGCCGGGCAGGCCCGGCTCGCCGATGCCGCCCATCGGCGCCCCGCTCTCGACGATCGCCACGTGCACCCGCGGCATCCGCGCCCGGTCGAGGATCGGATAGGCGTCGAAGTTCCGCGCCTGCCGCTGCCCGCCCTCGTAGACCACCTGCTCCAGCAGCGTCGACGAGAGGCCGAGCGCCGCCGCGCTCTCGACCTGGCGCTTCACGATTGCCGGGTTGACCACCCGGCCCGGATCGATGGCGATCCAGAGATCGTGCACCCGGGCCTCGCCGTTCTCGAGCGACACCTCGGCGATCGTCGCCGTCTCCGACCCGAACGGCGAGGCCATCGACACGCCCCGCGCGCGCCGCGTGCCGTCCGCCGCCTGGAACGGCCCGCGCGTCCAGCCGCCGGCGAGGTCGGCCACCGCCTGCAGCAGGGTGCGGTGGCGGGCGCTGTCCTTCAGGAGCGTCATCCGGAGGGCGAACGGGTCCTGGCCGCCGGCCTGCGCGATCTCGTCGAGGAAGCTCTCGTAGAAGTAGTCGTTCATCGAGTGCCCGACCGAGCGCCAGAACGCGATGGTCACCGGGTGCGGCACCTTCACGTAGGTGAGCCGCCGGTTCGGGATGGCGTAGGGCTTCTGGTCGAGGCCCTCCACCACCGAGGAATCCACCGGCCCCTTGAACAGCGCGCCGAACCAGCGCCCGATCGGGCCCTCCCCCACCGCGGTGGTCTCCAGCGCCACCGGCATCCCGTCCGGCCCGAGGGCCGCCTTGAACCGGGCGAAGCTCAGGGGGCGCAGCGCGTCCATGCCGAACTCCTCCTCCCGCGACCACAGCACCCGCACCGGCCTGCCCGTCGCCTTCGCGAGCAGGATCGCCTGCGGGAACGGGCTGGCCGGCCCGTAGTGGAAGTGGCGCCCGAAGAAGCCGCCGAGCATCGGCGAGTGGATGCGGACCTGATCCGGCTGCAGCCCGGCCGTCTTGGCGGCGACCTGCTGGAACAGCTCCGGCATCTGGTTCGGCACCCAGAGGTCGAGGCTGCCGTCGGGAGCGAAGCGGGCCACCGCCGAGGGCGGCTCCAGCTGCGCGTGCGCGAGGTAGGGGGCGTCGTACGCGGCCTCGACGACTCGGGTCGCGCCCGCGAAGGCGGCGTCCGGATCGCCCGCCTGCTCGGCCGGAACGCCGGGGCCGGGCGCGTCCCGGAGGGCGGCCAGCATCGCGGCCGAGGAGAAGCCTGCCGAGACGGTCGCGACGCCCTCGGGCGCCGGCCGGCTCCAGGTCACCTGCAGGGCCTCCGCGGCCGTGCGGGCCCGCCACCATGTGTCGGCCACCACCGCCACCGCGCCCGGCAGGCGCTCGACCGCCTGGACGCCCGGCATCGCCCGGACCTCCGCCGCGTTGGTGATCGCCTCCGGCTCGGTGCCGAGATGCGGCGCGTGCCGGATCGCGGCGTGAACCATGCCGTCGAGCCGGATGTCGATGCTGTAGACGGCCCGGCCGGTGGACTTGTCGCGCATGTCGAGGCGCGCCACCGGCTTGCCGATCCAGCGGAAGTCCTTCGGATCCTTCAAGGTCACGTCGTCGCGCGGCTGCAGCGCGAGCGCCGCGGCGGCGAGGGCGCCGTAGCCGAGGCTCCGGCCCGAGGCGGCGTGGATCACGCGGCCGTTCCCGGTGGTCAGGCCGGCCTGCGGCACGGCGAGTTCGGCGGCCGCCGCCCGCAGCAGCATCTCGCGGGCGGTGGCGCCGAGGCGGCGCATGGCCTCGAAGCTCGAGCGGGTGGAGAAGGATCCGCCGGTCATGCGCAGGCCGTTGACGACCGCGTAATCGGGACCGGGCGGGGCGCATTCCACCGCGAAGCGCGCCGGGTCGAGGTCGAGCTCCTCGCCGATCGTCTGGGCGAGGCCGGTGTTGATGCCCTGGCCACCCTCTACGAAGGGGCTGAGCAGGCGCACGCTGTCGTCGGGGCGGATCTCCAGGAACGCCGCCACGCGGGTCCCGGGTTTCGGGGCGACGGCCGCCGGGCCCTCGGCGCGGGTCTGGGCGGCGGCCGGCGCCAGCCGCAGGCCGACCCCGAGGACCAGCGCGCCCGACGCCGCCCCCAGGAAGCCGCGGCGGGAGAGGTTGCGGACCGGTTCGCGGCGATCCGGGCGGGTGCGGGGCGAGCGGTCGGTCATCGTGCGCCTCCTCAGGCCGCGGCCTGCCGCACGGCGGCGGCGATGGCGTTGTAGGTTCCGCACCGGCACAGGTTGGTCATGGCGCCGGCGATGTCGGCCTCGGTCGGTTTCGGGGTCTGCTTGAGCAGGCTCGTGGCGGCCATGACCTGCCCGGACTGGCAGTAGCCGCACTGGGGCACCTCGATGCCGACCCAGGCGGCCACGACCCGGGCGCCGACCGGATCCTGCTCGATCGCCTCGATCGTGGTGATGGCTTGGTCGCCGACGCTCTCCAGCGGGACCTGGCAGGAGCGGGTCGCCGCGCCGTCGAGGAGCACCGTGCAGGCGCCGCACTGCCCGATGCCGCAGCCGTACTTCGTGCCGGTCAGCCCGAGGCTGTCGCGCAGGACGAACAGCAGCGGCGTGTCCGGTTCCGCGTCCACCGTGTAGCGGCGCGCATTGATCGTGAGCTGGACCATCGTTCGACCTCGTGGAATGGGGGACGGCGCGACGTGTCTCGCCGTGCGAACCGGCCGGGCGACGTGTCTCCGGGGGCGGCCGAAGGCGCGGCCTGTGTCGTGTGCTGTATCGCGAGAGGTACAGCCGCTCCTGGCCGCGCGGAATCATACGAAGGTTAGGGGTCGTCACCCGAAACGGTGCCTCTCTGCGGCCGGATCCGAGATCAGGGTCGGCCGAAGACAGTCCATCGTCCCGGGTCTCGGTCCTGAAAGCTTCCCGCGGCCGCACGTGGGCGGCCGTTCACGCCTTCGCGGCGAGGGCGGGCGCCGGGGCCCGGGCCGCCGGCGCGGACGCCTCGCGCAGGACGGCGCGGGCGCTGTCGGCGAGGACGAGCCAGGCGCCGGCCATGAGGGTGACGTCCTTGAGGACGAGGCGGCCCGCGCCCGACAGGTAGGGGAAGCCGTGCTGGGCATCGCCGAGCGCGGCGACCCAGGCCTCGGGGGTGGTGACGAGGAACGACAGGGTCACCACCGGGGTGAGGAAGGCGAGCACCGCCCCGGCCAGGCTCAGCCGCCGCGACACCAGGCCGGCGAGGACGAGCAGGCCGATCAGCAGCTCGACCGTGCCGAGGCCGCGGGAGAACGCGTAGGTGTGGTTGGCCGTCTGCCACGCGCGGGCGGCGAGGTTGAGCTCGCCCTCGTGGGTGAGGTGCTGGGCGTACTGGTCGGGGTGGGCGTAGAAGAACGCCATGACCGGGCTGTTGGCGACGAAGGGCGTGATGCTGTCGGCCTCGTAGGGCACGAACTTGAGCGCGCCGATCCAGAGGAAGACGACCGCGATGGCGACCCGCATGGCCTGGAGGCCGAGGCGGTTCGAGCCCGGCCCGGAGACGAGGCCGAGGACGCGGCGAACCTGCGTGTTCATGGATCTGGTCCTTCGAAGCTGAGGGCGCGGGACGGCTTGAGGCCTCCCTGCAGAGGCGCCGGCCGGGACGGATGATCGCGCGGCGGCGATGGGAGGAGCTTCGATGATGGGCCGATCCGGCTCAATCATACGCAGGTTTGGGTCTGATCATCCGATATTCGTCCGGAACGCGGCCGCGGGTTCGGCAAGACATCTGTGTTCCGAGGTCGAGCGCAGGCATGTGCGTCCGTGATCGACTTGCCGCCGGAAGCGATCGCGCCACGCGGCGCGGCCGCGGGCGCACCAAATCTGCGCGCCGGCCGGTCAGGGCCGGTCTATCATACCGACGCATGATATCCGGCCGATCGCGATGCCTTTACGTGTTTCCGAAATCTCGGATCCGCGGAGGATGGACGATGGACGACCACTACGATGCGCTCGTGATCGGCAGCGGCGAGGGTGGCAAGTTCCTGGCCTGGCACCTGGCCAAGGCCGGGCAGCGGGTCGCGGTGGTCGAGCGCCGCTGGATCGGGGGCTCCTGCCCCAACACCAACTGCCTGCCGAGCAAGAACGAGATCTGGAGCGCCGAGATCGCCCATCTCGCCCGGCACGCCGACCGGTACGGCATCGAGACCGGCCCGGTCGCGGTGGACATGGCCCGGGTGGTCGAGCGCAAGCGGGCGATGGTCCGCGGCCTCGTCGACATGCACCTCGACCGCTACCGCGACAGCGGCGCGGAGCTCATCATGGGAACGGCCGCCTTCACGGGGCCCAGGGCGCTCACGGTCGCGCTGAACGCGGGCGGGTCCCGCGCGCTGACGGCCGAGCGGATCTTCCTCAACCTCGGCACGCGCCCGACCATCCCCGACGTCCCGGGCCTGTGCGACGCGGAACCGCTGACGAATATCGAGGCGCTCGAACTCGACGCCGTGCCCGCCCACCTCGTCGTCCTCGGCGGCGGCTACGTGGGCCTCGAACTGGCCCAGGCCTACCGCCGGTTCGGCAGCGCGGTGACGGTGATCGAGCACGGGGCGCAGATCGCGGGCCGCGAGGATCCGGACGTGGCCTCCGCGCTCGCGCAGCTCCTCGAGGCCGAGGGGCTGGCCATCCGCACCGGCACGGAGGTCGTGCGCGTGCGCGGCCGTTCGGGCGACGCCGTGGAGATCACGGTGCGCGGCGGCGACGGCGAGGCGGTCATCGCCGGAAGCCACATCCTCGTCGCGGCGGGCCGCGCGCCGAACACCGGCGGGATCGGCCTCGACCGCGCGGGGGTGGACCTCACCGAGCGGGGCGTGATCAAGGTCGACGACCGTCTGCGGACGAGCGCGCCGGGCGTCTGGGCCATCGGCGAGTGCGCGGGCAGCCCGGCCTTCACCCACGCCTCCGCGGACGATTTCCGCGTGATCCGCGACGATCTCGCGGGGATCCCGCGCTCGACCGCGGGGCGGCTGATGCCCGCCTGCCTGTTCACGGACCCGCCGCTGGCGCGGGTCGGATCGACCGAGACCGAGGCGCGCGCCCGCGGCGATGCCGTCCGGGTCGCCAAGCTGCCGATGGCGGCCGTGCTGCGCACGCGGACGACCGGGCGGACCGAGGGCTTCATGAAGGCCGTCATCGGACCGGACGATCGGATCCTCGGCTTCACGATGCTCGGCGCGGAGGCCGGCGAGGTCATGGCCGCGGTCCAGGTCGCGATGCTCGCCGGCCTGCCCTACACGGCCTTGCGCGACGCGATCCTCGCCCACCCGACCACCGCGGAGGGGCTGAACAGCCTGTTCTCGGCCGTGCCCGCCCCCTGACCCACTCCCTGACCCGCTCTCCGCGGTTCAGGCGCTCGCCGCGGCGGGTTCCGCCGCGCGGCTCTCTCGGTCCGGCTCGGCCGCCGGAAGATCGACCGCGAAGGTCGCGCCGGGACCGTCGTTGTTCCGGGCGGTCAGCGTCCCGCCATGGGACTCGACGATGGTCCGGCAGATCGCGAGGCCGATGCCCATCCCGTCGCGCTTCGTGGTGAAGAACGGGCTGAACAGCTTGGGCAGCTGCTCCGGATCGATGCCGGTGCCGCTGTCGGACACCGCGATCCGAAGCCGACCGGGCGCGGGAGCGCTGAGCGCGATCCGCAGCTCGCGGCGGGTCTCGGGCGCATCGCGCATGGCGTGCAGGCCGTTCGTCACGAGGTTGACCACGACCTGCTGCATCTCGACGCGATCGGCCAGGACGCGCGCCTCGGTCGCGGCGATCCGAGTCCGCACCGTCGCCCCGGCCGCCAGGATCTCCCGATCGAGGAGCGCCACGACCTCCGCGAGGAGGGGCTGAAGGTCGACGATCTCGGGCTGGCTCCGGTCGCGGCGGAGCTGCTCGCGCGTCCGCTGCACGATCCGGCTCGCCCGCATGCCGTCGCGGACGGCGCGCTCGGCCGCCCGCGCGGCCGCCTCCAGATCCGGCGTCTCGCGCCGCAGCCAGCGCAGGCAGGCCTCGGCGCTCATCACCATGGCGCCGATCGGCTGATTGACCTCGTGGGCGATGGAGGCGGAGATCGCCCCGACGGTCGAGACCCGGCCCGCGCGGGCCAGCTCGGCCTGGGCGGCGAGCAGCGCCTCCTTCGCGCGCTCCCGCTCGGTCACGTCGATCATCGCGCAAGCGACGCGGTCGAAGGCCGCCGGGTCGTCCGGCAGCGCCACGACGAGGATCACGGTCACCTCCCGCCCGTCGGCGCGAACGAGGCGGCCCTGCGCCTCGAACCGGCCGCCCGCCCGGTCGAGCCGCTGCAGGAGCGGCAGGACGAGATCGTTGCCCGGCGGCAGGAAGCGGCTCATCGAGCCGAGGACCGCGTCGCGGGACCGGCAGCCGAGGAGCTGCACCGTGGCGTCGTTGACGTCGACCAGCGCGATCTGCCGCGCGCAGGCGGCGGCGAGCGCGGCATCGGCCTGCCCGCGGAGGTCGGTCCCCGGCCCGGCGGCCCGCGCCTCGGCGAGGTGGGCCTGCGCCCCGGAGAGATCGACCTCGCACAGCGCGACGTGGCTCTGCTCGAACAGCGCGCGGTAGCGCCGCTCGCTCCGCGCCAGTGCCCCCAGCGCGCGCTGGCGGGCGCTCGTGTCGAAGGCGATCAGGCTGATCCCGCCGGTCAGCGCGAGGTAGAAGCCGACCGCGGTCAGGCCGCTGCGCTCGGCGAGCGCCTGCGCGATCATCGGCGAGAAGGCGCCCCCGATGATGCCGCCGACGTTGAACGCCACGGAGGTGCCCGTGTAGCGCACCTGCGGCGGGAACAGGCTCGGCAGCCACGCGCCGAGCGGCCCGTTGACGAAGCCCATCACCCACAGGGCGAAGGCCAGGAAGACGAAGATCGTCACGAGGGAGCCGCTGCCGAGCATCGGCGCCAGCAGGATCCCGGAGGCGATCGTCCCGGCGCAGCCGACGATCAGGACGCGGGCCGGGTCGAGCCGGTCGGACAACCAGCTCGCGACGACGATGGCGGCGGCCATGAACAGGATCGCGCCGAGCTCGACCGTCAGGAACGAGGCCCGGGAATAGCCGAGCGTCGTCGTGCCGTAGCCGAGCGCGAAGGCGGTGGCGGTCCAGAACAGCGAGAAGCACGCGACGACGCCGAACATCCCGGCGACGACCTGCCCGGCATGGTGGCGCATCAGCGCGACGAAGGGGACGCGCGGGGGCTGCGCGTCCTTCACGGCGGCGGTGAACTCCTCGGTCTCGCCGAGATTGGTGCGGACCCAGAGCCCGAGCCAGACGAGCGGCACGCTGAGCAGGAACGGCACCCGCCAGCCCCAGTCCGCGAACTGCTCCGCGCTGAGGGTCAGGGTCAGGACGAGGAACAGGCCGTTGGCCACGAAGAAGCCGAGGGGCGCCCCGAGCGGCGCGAACATCGCGTAGCGCGCGCGCCATCCCGGCGGGGCGTTCTCCAGCGCCAGCAGGGCGGCGCCGCTCCACTCGCCGCCGAGCGCCAGCCCCTGCCCGAACCGGAGGAGGCAGAGCAGGACGGGCGCGAGCCAGCCGGCCAGCGCGAAGGTGGGCAGCAGCCCGATCGCCGAGGTCGAGAGACCCATCAGCAGGAGCGAGGCGACAAGCGTCGCCTTGCGCCCGACCCGGTCGCCGAAATGCCCGAAGACCGCGCCGCCGATCGGCCGGGCCACGAAGGCGAGGCCGAAGCTCGCGTAGGCGCTGATCAGCTCCGCCGATTGCAGCGCCGCCGGGAAGAACAGCGGCCCGAAGATCAGGCTCGCCGCCGTGGCGTAGATGTAGAAGTCGTAGAACTCGACCGTCGTGCCGATCAGGCTCGCGAGGAGGACGCGCGCCGTCTTTTGTCTGGGAGGCGCGTTGCTCACCGCAATCATCTCCGCGCCTCGCTCCGCAGCCTGCCATACGGGTGCACGGCCGGACGGGTCGCCCGCGAGCCCGGGAGCCGGGACATGCTGATCGCGTTTGAGGTTGAGCCAGTCCCGGGGGCAGTGCAACCGCTCATAGCCACAAGCTTGGCCGCAAGTCGATAGGTTCGGCCGGGTGCGGCCCCTGCGTCCGGCCCCTGCGCCCGGCCTCTGCGTCCGACCTCTGCGGACCGGCTGCGCCGTCCGAAGACGGTCGGCTTGATCGGGCGCGGATTCAACCTGTAAGCACTGTCCTCGCGGACAGCCTGGCAGGGGCGCGCGGGGGCTCGTCGATCACGATGTCAGGCAACGTCCGGGGTGGCGCGGCGAAAGCCGGCGCCGACACGGCCTCACCGCTGGTTGTCATCGTCGAGGACGACGAGGGCGTCCGGGAGGGGCTCCAGGATCTCCTGCGCTCCGTCGGCCTCGACACCCTCGCCTACGGCGCGACGAGCGAGCTCCTCGCGGCGACGCTGCCGGACCGCCCGGGCTGCCTGATCCTCGATGTGCGGCTGCCGGGATCCAGCGGTCTCGACCTGCAGGCGAAGCTGGCCGCGATGGGCAACCGCATGCCGGTCATCTTCATGACCGGCCACGGCGACATCCCCATGACCGTCCAGGCCATGAAGGCGGGCGCGCTCGACTTCCTGACCAAGCCGTTCCGCGACCAAGACATGCTCGACGCCATCGCGGTCGCGATCGAGCGGGACAGGACCCGGCGCGCCTCGAGCGCGGGGGTCGCCGAACTCGAGGCGCTGGCCGCGACCCTGACGGCGCGGGAGGCCGAGGTGATGGCGCACGTCGTCAAGGGGCTGCTCAACAAGCAGATCGCCTACGCCCTCGGCATCAGCGAGATCACGGTCAAGATCCACCGCGGCAACGTCATGCGGAAGATGGAGGCCGGCTCCGTGGCCGACCTCGTGCGCAAGACCGAGCTGCTCAAGGCCCGGGCGACCGTCTGAGCCCGAAGCCCCCCGCAGCCGCCGGCCCGGGCCGGGCCAATCGGCGCGGAACGATGCCGGGTATCACCGCGTTGGCACCCGCACGGGACAGATTTCGTCGGCACGTTCGAGTCGGGCGTCGACGGAAAAGTCCCGACTAGATTCGCCAAACCCATGTCTACCGGCTCGCGTCGCGGCGCTCCGAGGCCTGCTTTGCTGTGGCGGGACTCGGTTCATCAGGATGTGCGTCCGTCGCGCGCATCAAACCATCGTATAATATCGTCGGCGCGGCCGCTGGCCCACACAGGTGGGATCGACGCGCCTCCGAGAGGCTCCGGAGGGAGATTCGTGCCGGTCGGGAAGAAAGCGGTCGCGGTCGTGGACGACGACGAGGCGGTTCTGGACGCGACGTCCAGCTTCCTCGAAGCGTTGGGCTACGACGCGCGGGCCTTCAACTCGGGCGAGGCCTTCCTGGCCTCCATGGCCGGCAGCGACGTCTCGTGCCTGCTGACGGACGTGAACATGCCGGGGATCAGCGGCATCGAGTTGCAGGACCGCGTCCGGCAGCAGCGCCCTGCCCTGCCGGTCATCATGATGACGGCGCTGACCGACGACGCGCTCCGGCGTCGGGCCCTCGCCGGCGGCGCCCGCGATCTCCTGCGCAAGCCCCTCGTGGCCGACGAACTGATCCGCTGCCTGGAAGAGACGATCGGGGCCTGAGGATCGGCCGCCTGAACGTCGGCCGGGCTGCGCGCGGCCGTCACGCGCGTGCGCGCCCGGACGATCCGATTAGGACATCAAACCTCCGTATGATTCCGGCGCGAACGGCCACGGTGCAAGGTCGCGCCATGGAAGGGGCGCGCCGCACGCGGGCCGGACGAGGAGGTGGGGATGGGACTGACGATGGCGAGCCGGAGCGGTGCGGGGTCGGACGAGGCCGTGCTGCGCGCGGAGACCGCCCGCAGCGCCATGGCCCGGCTCCTCGCCGTCGCCGGACACGATCTCAAGCAACCCCTGCAGGTGGCCCTCATGGCCATCGACCGCGCGGTCTCGGACGGCGTCGGCCCCCGGGCCGCGGCCCGGCTCGGCCTCGCCAGCGACGCGCTGGTGCGGCTGGGCCGCGAACTCGACGACTTGGCCCGCTCCTCCCAGACCGGCGCCGTGCCGCCCCGGCTCGGTCCCGTCGCCCTCGTCCCGCTCCTGGAGGCGGTAGCGGCGGAGTGGCAGCCCTACGCCGACGCGGTCGGAGTGCGGGTGCAGGTCTGCGCCACGGCGCTGACGGTCCAGAGCGAGGCCGCCATGCTGACGACCATCCTGCGCAACCTCGTCGGGAACGCCGTGAAGTATGCGGGCCCGGGCGGCCGCGTCGTCGTCGGATGCCGCCGCCGGCAGGGGCGGGTCACGATCGAGGTACACGATGACGGTCCCGGCATCGCGCCCGAACGGCTGGCGGGCATCTTCGACGCCTTCGACCGCGCCGGGCGCCGGGACGGGGCCGGTCTCGGGCTCGGCCTGCACATCGTCCGGCAGACCGCCGCGGCGCTCGATCACCCGATCACCGTGCGATCCCGGCGCGACCGGGGCTCCGTCTTCGGCGTGACCGCGCCCCGTCACTGTCCGGCATCCGCGTAGATTTCCCGGGTCGATCCCGACGGCGCTGCCGCCGCGGAGCAGGTCCGCCGTCCCGGCACTGGAGGCCGCGAAACGCCCGGACCGCGTGCGCAGCCCACCGAAATCCGCGGCGTCCACGGCGACGCAGGCGTGCCGCGCCCGCACGGCTTGCTCGCCAGGGTTGCTTGTGGAACCGTGTCGGCCTGAGACCCCGAAGAGGCGACGGATGCTCCGCACCGTGCTTTCGCAGACGGAGCGTGACCTGACATGACGGCTGGCGATCCGCCCAACAAGATGGCCGAAGTCGCCGGACTGGCGGCCGCGATCGCCGACCACATCCTCGCGCAGCACGAGGCAGGGACGACGATCCCGCCGGACCAGTTCCGGATGCTGGTGAGCGCCGCCCGGATGCTCCTGGACAACGGCGTGCCGTGGCCGCCGTCGGTGACCTACCTCGTCATGGAGGTCGCCCGGCGGGTCGAGGAGGCCGAGCCGCCGCCCAAGGGCGACGAGGTCGTGGAACAGCTGACGCAGGCCCTCGACGCGGCCAGACCCACCTGAGACCCACCTGAGGCGGACCGTCACGCCGCGGGCGCGCCGATTTCCCGCGGGATCCGCGCCCTATATGGGCCCTATGCCCACACTCGGCCTCAAGCTCCCGCTCCGGATCTGCGTCCTCGAGAACGCCGCCTGCGTCGAGGATGCCGGCGGCCGGCGCACCGGCTACGTCTACTGGGACGAGGGCCGGCCGGGGGGCGGCGACAGGCCCTTCACCCGCGCCGAGGCCATCGAGCAGGTCCGGATCATCGCGGGCGCCTGGGCCGGCGCCCTGGTCCACAGCGGCACCCTCGACACCGGCCCGGCGCCCGAGCCGGGTGCCGCCGCCGCCGAGCCGTCTCCGGAAGGCTGACCCGCCCCTCGCGGGGAGGGATCGCCGCTACAGGCCGGTGCCGCTCGCGTACGGGACCGGCGCGCCCGGGCGCGAGCTCGTCGCGGAGGCCGCGACGGTGGCGGCGATCCAGTCCCCGTCGCTGGTCCCGGACACCCGGCACGCCCGCGCCAGGGCCCGCACCTGGCGGCGCCAGAGCCAGAGGCGGAGGGTGTGGATGAGGTCGTACATGGTCGGCCCCGCGCTGTCGCTCCCGTCCATGTGGGGCGCGCGCGCGGCCCACTCAAGCGCGCGGCCCACTCAAGCGCGCGGCCCGCGCGCGCGGCCGCCGTGGCCGGAGGGGCGTCAGCCGGCGCCGAGTTCCCGCGTCACCGCCGCCAGCGTGTCGGCCATGTAGTCGAGCATCGGGTCCGTCAGGCCGGGCCAGACGCCGATCCAGAAGCTGTCGCGCATGATCTTGTCGGTGTGGGTCAGCGCGGCGTGAACCCGGTATGTCACGTCCCGGAAGGCGGGCTGCCGGGTCAGGTTGCCGGCAAACAGCAGCCGTGTTCCCACGCGCTTCTCTTCCAGGCGCGCGACGAGGGCGTTCCGATCGATGCCGACGCCGTCCCGCACCGTGAGGAGGTAGCCGAACCAGCTCGGCTCCGAACCCGCGGTCGCCCGCGGCAGATGGAAGAGCCGGTCGAGGCCGCGCTCCCGCAGGCGCTGCTCCAGGCCGACGAAGTTCGCGCGGCGGCGCGCCACGAAATGGTCGAGCTTGGTCAGCTGGCTCACCCCCAGGGCGGCCTGCATGTCGCTGACCTTCAGGTTATAGCCGATGTGGGAGTACGTGTACTTGTGATCGTAGCCGCGGGGCAGGTCCCCGAGTTTCCAGCCGAAGCGGTTGCCGCAGGTGTTGTCGGTGCCGGGCTTGCAGTAGCAGTCCCGCCCCCAGTCCCGGAACGACTCGACGATCTTGGCGAGCGGACCCTTGTCCATCAGCACCGCGCCGCCCTCGCCGGTGGTGATGTGGTGGGCCGGATAGAAGCTCAGGGTGGCGACGTCGCCGAAGGTCCCGACTCCCTGCCCGCCGATGGTCGCGCCGAACGCGTCGCAGCAATCCTCGACCAGCCAGAGGCCGTGGCGGCGGCAGATCTCGGCCACCCGGACCACGTCGAAGGGATTGCCGAGCGAGTGCGCGATCATCACCGCGCGGGTCTTCGGCGTCACGGCCGCCTCGAGCAGGTCGACATCGACGTTGTGCGTCTCGACGTCGACGTCGACGAAGACCGGCACGCAGCCGTGCTGGACGATCGGCGCGACGGTGGTCGGGAAGCCCGCCGCGACGGTGATCACCTCGTCGCCCGGCCGCAGGCGGCGCGCGCCGTGCTTCGGCGAGGTCAGCGCCGCGAAGGCCAGGAGGTTCGCGGCCGAGCCAGAGACGGTCAGCCGCGCATGCTTCCGTCCGAACGCCGCCGCGAGTTCCCGCTCGAACCGGTCGGCGTAGCGCCCGGCCGTCAGCCACATGTCGAGGGAGGCGTCGACGAGGTGGGCGCAATCCTCCGCGTCCATGACCTTGCCGGAGGGCGGGATGTAGGTCTCGCCCGGCACGAAGGCCGGCCTCCCGCGCGCCTCGAAATGCGCCCGGGCGAGGCTCAGGATCTCGGTGCGCAGGGCATCGGTCATGGGGGCGAAACACCGTTGTCCGGTCGGGGGGCTCCGGCAGCTATACCGCGGGATCCGCCGGGTGTGAGACTGCCATCGGCGACGAGGCCCGGCACGATCGGGGCCGCCGCCCTGGCCGCCGCCCTGTCGGAGCGCCTGTCGTCGACCGGGCCCATGGCTCAGAACGGCGTGGCGAACGCGTCGAGGCCGGGATGCAGGCGATCCCGGTCCGACAGGGTCGGGTGCGGGATGCCCCAGTCGAAACCGAAGCTGTCCCAGCGGATGCCGGCATCGGCGGCGGGGGCGTGGACCGACGTGACGAGGTAGAGCAGCGTCGCCGCGCCGGAGCGCACGGCGAAACCGTGGGCGCAGCCCTCCGGGATGTAGACGCCGGCGGGCGCCTCCTCGTCGAGGTCGAAGGCGACGGCGCGGCCGTAGCCGGGCGAGTCCCGGCGCAGGTCGAGTACGACGTCTGTCACCGCGCCGCACAGGCACCAGACGAGCTTCGCGTGCTGGTGGGGCGGCACCTGGAAATGCATGCCGCGGATCACGCCCCGCGCCGAAGTGGAGCAGTAGACCTCGGCGAAATCCGTCCTGAGACCAGCGGCAGCGAGGCTCGGCGCGTGCATCAGCTTGTGGAAGCTGCCGCGGGCATCGCGGCTGCCGGGCGCGCGGAGGGCCAGTACACCCGGAAGATCGCTGGTTCGGATCTCGAACATCACTGGGCCGCTATCAACTCGGTGAGGCCGCGATCCAGGCCGATGGCGGCGGACCAGCCGGGCAGGAGCGATCCGATCCACGGCCGCATCACCTCCCGGGGCCTGTAGGGCCGCGCGCCCCAGGCGACCGGGACGGGCCGCGCGCCGAGGCGCTCGATCCGCGCCACGAGATCGCGCAGCGACAGCGTCTCGGGGCCGCGGAGGGCGAAGGCCTCCCGCGTATGCGGCGGCACCGCGCGGATCCAGTCCAGAGCGGCGCGGCTGCCCGAGAGGACGTCGTCGACGTGGAGCAGGTTGAGGGTCTGCTCGCCCGGGGACAGGTCGAGCCGTCGTCCCTCCCGCTGGGCTTGGAGCAGGGCCGAGACGAGCTTGCCGCGGCGATCCGCCGGTCCGTAGGTGTCCGTCAGCTTCAAGGTCAGGACCGTGAAGCCCTCCGCCTCGGCGTAGTAGGCCGCTATGTCCTCGAAGGCCTGCTTGGTGGCCGCGTAGAGGCTCGCCGGATTGTAGCGATCGTCCGCGAAATGCTGCCAGCTCGTGCCGAAATTGACCATGTGCCGGACCCCGCAGCGCGCCATCGCGTCGAGGAGCTGCGTGCCGAACAGCAGGTTGGCCTGGATCAGCGGTGCGACATGGTCCGGCCCGTGCACGCCGACGAAGTGGGTGGCGGCGTGGATCACCGCCTCGGGCGCGAAGGCGCGCATCGCGGCGTGCAGCGTGTCCGTCGCGCCGTCGTGGCGCAGGATCGTCGCGCGCGGGTCGAGGAACGCGGTGGCCGAGCCCGCCCGCACCAGGGCGCCGACGGCGATGCCGGCCTCGGCGAAGCCCCGCGTCAGGCGTCCGCCGACGAAGCCGGTCGCGCCGGTGATGAGCAGGCGGCCGAAGGGCGGCGGCGCTACCACGTCTTCCACGGTGCCCGTCCCGACGCCCAGAGCGCCTCGAGGTTGGTCTTGTCCCGGAGCGTGTCCATCGCCTGCCAGAAGCCGTCGTGGATGAAGGCCTGCAGGTCGCCTTCCCGGGCCAGGCGCTCCAGGGGCTCCCGCTCCCAGACCGTCTCGTCGCCCGTCACCGTGTCGATCACCGACGGCGCGAGGAGGAAGAAGCCGCCGTTGATCCAGCCGCCCTCGTTGTCGGGCTTCTCCTCGAAGGCCGTGACCCGGTCGCCGTCGAGGGCGAGGTAGCCGAAGCGCTTGTCGGGCCGCACCGCCGTCACGGTGGCGCGCTTGCCGTGGGCGCGGTGGAAGGCGATCTGCGCGGTGACATCGACGTCGCTGACGCCGTCGCCGTAGGTGAGCGCGAACATCTCCTCGCCCTCCAGGTGATGCCGGACGCGCTTCAGGCGGCCGCCCGTCATGCTCTGGTCGCCCGTATCGACCAGCGTCACGGTCCAGGGCTCGGCGGTCTTCCGGTGGATCTCCATCCGGTTCTCGGCGATGTGCATGGTCACATCGCTCATGTGTAGGAAGTAGTTCGCGAAGTATTCCTTGATGATGTACCCCTTGTATCCGAGGCAGATCACGAAGTCGTTGATGCCGTGGTGGCTGTAGCCCTTCATGATGTGCCACAGGATCGGCCGGCCGCCGATCTCGACCATCGGCTTCGGCCGCGTGGCGGTCTCCTCGGACAGGCGCGTGCCGAGGCCGCCCGCCAGGATCACGGCCTTCACCGGCCGTCTCCCCGGCCCGCGGGGCGTGAGCGGAGGGAGGGGCGACGTGCGTGCATGATCAGGCGCTGTCCTCGTCTGCGTGGCCGGAAGCGGCCGCGATCCGGGCGTATTCCGCGATCTGGGCCTCGACGAGCGCCCGGGCGTCGGTGGGACGCGCGCTGTAGTCGCGGTACCACTCCATGGTCAGGCGCACCGTGCGGGCGAAGCCGAGCCGGGGGCGCCAGCCCAGCTCCGCCTCCGCCTTGGCCGCGTCGAGCTTCAGGATCCCGGCCTCGCGCAGGGCCGAGGCCTCGATCTGGACCGGGATGGGGTCGCCGCCCCAGGCGGCCAGCGCCTGCTCGACCAGCCGCCGCACCGCGACCTCGCTGGCGCGGGCCGGGCCGAAATTCCAGGCGCCGACCGCCGCGTCGTCGGCGGCGAGGAGTCGCGCGCCGAGCAGCAGGTAGCCGTGCAGCAGTTCGAGCACGTGCTGCCAGGGCCTGACCGCGTCCGGGTTCCGCAACACGAGCGGCGCGCGGCTCCGGATGGCGCGGACGAGGTCGGGCACGAGCCGATCCTCGGACCAGTCGCCGCCGCCGATCACGTTGCCGCCGCGGGCGGTGGCGAGGCGCAGGCGCGATCCCGGCATCAGGGCCTGCCGGTAGCTGCCGGCCACGATCTCCGCGGCGGCCTTGCTGGCGCTGTAGGGATCCTTGCCGCCCAGCGGGTCGGATTCGCGGTAGCCCCAGACCCATTCGCGGTTCTCGTAGCACTTGTCCGACGTGACGCAGACGACCGCGCGGACCGAGTCGGTGTGGCGCGCCGCCTCCAGCACATGGGCGGTGCCCATGACGTTGACCGCGAAGGTCTCGAGCGGGTCGGCGTAGGAGCGCCGGACCAGCGCCTGGGCCGCGAGGTGGAAGACGATTTCCGGACGGAACGCCGCGACGGCCTCGCGCACCGCCTCGGCGTCGCGGATATCCACGACGGCGGACCGCATCCGGTCGGCGAGCGCGAGATCGCGGAACAGGCTCGGCCTGTCGGTGGGGGGGCCAAGGGCGAGGCCCATCACCTCGGCGCCCTGGTCGAGCAGCCAGGCGACGAGCCAGGCGCCCTTGAAGCCCGTGTGACCCGTGACGAGGACACGGGTGCCGCGATAGCGCGCGAGGGTCATCTCAACGGTCCGGACCGGTTGGGCATCGATCGGGGCTCACGCGACGGCCGGATCCGCCGGCCGCATCCGGGCCAGATCCGGCGGCCCCGCCGCGCCGGCCTCCGGGGGTGAGGGACGGCTCAGCGCGTCCCAGAAGAACCCGTACAGGTCGGGCGCGCTGATCTTCTGCTCCGTCGCGAACGGACCGCACGCGTTGAAGAACATCATCAGGACATACCGGATGAGCGCGGATTTGAGCGCGTCCGAATGGGCAAGATCGCCGAGCTTCGGCTTCAGCTGCTCGAAGAACTGGAACATGCCCGCATAGGCCTGCTTCGCCGCCGCGGTCGCCTGATGACTCTCCTGATTCTGGTGCAACCGATACAGGAAGACCGCCTCGGGCGCGTAGAACACCTTCGACGCGCGGTTGAGAACGCCGACGAACGGGATCGTGTCGGAGAAGTAGGAGCCCGACAGCGTCGGCTGCCCGCCGGCATCCAGCCAAGCGGAGCGCCTGTAGAAGGTCGAGAAGACGGTGTTGATCTGGGTGTGGGCCGTCGGACTGGCGAAGTACCGCGTCAGCCACGGCTCCGCGGCCTCGATCTGGGCGCCCGCGGAGAGCGGCTCCGCCTGATGCAGGATCTGGCTCGCGCCGTCGATCAGGACCCGGCGCCCCAGCCCGACCTGAATCGCGTCGTCGGCCTCGAACGCCGCCACCATCGTCGAGACGTAGGTGTTCGAGATGAGATCGTCGTCGCTCAGCAGCAGCATGTACTTGCCGCGCGCGTGCTGGACCGCGTCGGTGACGTTCGCCTCCATGGGCAGCGTGAACGACCGGGTGAGGACCGTGAGCCGGTCGTTCCGGAGCTGCGCCAGGAAAGCGCCCGTGGCATCGGTGCTGGCGTTGTCGCTGATGATCAGCTCCAGGTTGCCATAATCCTGCGCCGAGACGGAGCTCAGGGTCTGCGCCAGCAACTCGAGACGGTTCAAGGTCGGCACGATCAGGGAAACGAGCGGCAGCGGCATCGAACGGCTCTCTGACTGGGTCGACCGAGGCGCCGGGGCCGGGCGGCTCGGCTGCGCGCCGCGCGGTTCGGACGGATCAGACCGGGAACGGCGTGACGCTGGGCAGACCTGCCAGAATCGAAGACCTGTGTCGATCAGGGCGCATGGATTCCGCCGACCCGGGGCGTGATCCTCCATCGGCCGGCGCCGCGCTCCTTCGGGGGACGAACCCTCACGCCCCCGCCCCGGGCAGCCCGGTCCAGGCCTCGCGGACGAGCGCGAGGCGCCGCTCGGCCCGCGCCGCGTCGGCGTCCGCGACTTGGTGGAGGACCGCCTCCAGCGCCTCGGACCCGCCGAGCGCCGCGGCCGCCTCGCCCTGGCGGCGCATCGCGGAGCGGTGCGCCCGCATCGCCGGTCCCGCCTTCGGCCCGGCCTCGATCGCTTCCAGGGTGGCGATCAGGGCGGCCGCGAGCGGGGCGACGTCGCGCCAGGACGCCGCGGGCGCCGATTCGGGCGGGCGGGCCTGCTCCGGCGGCGGCGCGGAGAAGCTGGTGGTGAGCGGGCGCTTCATGACGAACCTCCACGGGCGCGGTATAAGGGGGCCATCGGCCGGCGCGGAGCTGTACGAGGAGCGCATGGCCGAAAGGCGGAAGGCCACCGGATCCGGCGAGGATAGCCTGTCGCGCCACATCCTCCCCAGTGCCGGCACGATGGTCGGCGTCTGCACCACGCTGATCGGCCTCGTGAAGATCGCCGAGGGCTGGATCGGGCCGAGCCACGTTGACGAGGCCGCCGCCCTGACAGCGATCCTGTTCCTGGTCAGCGCGATCGCGTCGTACCTGTCGATCCGCCTGGGCGACGGCGGCGACCTCCCGGTCAGCCTGGAGCGCTGCGCCGACATCTGCTTCGTCATCGGGCTGATCGGCCTGACGCTGATCGCGGTCCTGTTCGCCTACGAGACGATCTGACGGCGCGCCGCGCGGCGCCGGTCGGGCAGGGCTTCGCGGTCGGTCAGCGCCGCCGCGAGGACCGAGAACAAGCCGAAATGCAGGCCGAGCGCCGCCGGCCCGGGATCGCGCAGGGACCACAGGCCGGCCGCCCCGAGCGCCATCAGCGGCGGTCCGGCCACGTAGACGAGGCTGCGCCATCCGGCGGGCCGGCCGAGACGCCAGAAGCAGCCGGCCAAAGCCGCCAGGGCGAAGCCGCCCTTGAGCAGCGCCATGAACCGGATCACCCGCGCGAGGTCGGGGTCGACGGGCGCCGCGGGGACCCGCCCGGCCGCGAGGAAGGCCAGCGGAAGCGCGAGGATCGTCAGCGCGGCCAGCAGCAGGCGCGCCGGCGGGGCGCCGCGATGCGCGCGGCCGGCCGCGGCCGGGATCGTCATCGCCTGAACCCGCATCGGCTTCCTCCTGCGCGTGCCGCGACGGGGCCGAGTCTAGGCCCTCCGGAGGCTCCGGTCACCGCACGGGGGAGGGCGGCGGCCGGGCCGCGCCGTCGCAGCGCGGGCCGGTCCCAAGGGCGGCCCGCGGCTCAGCAGCCGCGGAACAGCGCCACGCCGAAGGCGGTGAACTTCAGCGGCAGGTGGCAGTGGCGGTCGGGGTCGTCGAGCCGGAAGCGGATCGCGGCCTCCTCCAGGAACCCCTCCCCCGCGGCCCCGACGAAGTCCCCGATGACGAACACGACCTCGTAGAGCCCGGCCTCGAGCCGCGTCCGCACGACCGGATGGTCGAGGGTCCCGTCCGCCCCGAGGCGGCCCTCGGCGATCACCCGCCGCCGTCCTCCGGCCGTCAGGACGCGCACGCGCATCCCCTCGGCCGGCCGGCCCGTGGCGGCGTCGACGGCGTGGAGGGACAGGCCGGTCACGGGGCCTTGCCCTCCCAGACCATCCGCCAGGGATGGGCCGCCTCGTAGGCCGCCGCCATCGCCACCAGGGTCTCGTCGCCGCCCCAGGGCGTCACGAGCTGGAACCCGATCGGCAGCCCGGCGCTCGACGGTCGGCAAGGGATCGAGATCGCCGGACAGCCCGCAGCGTTGACGAAGCCCGTGAAGGTCGCCGAGCCGCGGGGGCCCACCGGCACCCCGGCGATGCGCGGCGGATGGGTGTCCTCCGCCCGCCAGGGCAGCGCCGCCGCGGCGGGCGTCATCAGCAGGTCGTAGCCGGCGAACAGGGCGGCGAGGTCCCGGCGCAGCGCCAGCGCCATCCGCTGCACGTCGAACAGGTCGGCTGCCGAGAGGGCCGCCCCGGCCTCCGCCAGGGCGCGGATGTCCGGGCCCAGGTCGTCGCGGCGGCCGGGATGCGCGCGCATCAGCCACGCGATGCCCGCTTGGCCGAGGACCGGCCACGCCTCCGTGATGGCCGTCGCCGCGTCGAAGCGGCCGGTCTCGACCCGGTGGCCGAGGCCGGCGAGGCGCCCGGCCGCCTCGGCGACGCTGTCGGCGATCTCGGGATCGACCGGGGCCGTCCCGAAGGCCGGGATGTGGAGGATCCGCATCGGGCGCTCCGGCACGGCTTCGCGCCCGAACGGGCCGAAGCCGTGCGGCGCGACGGAATCCGGGTCGGCCGCCCCGAGGACCCGCATCGCCGCCGCGAGATCCTCGACGGTGCGCGCCATCGGCCCGACCACCTCGAGGTCGAGCATGATCGGCGGCAGCCCGCCTTCCCGCGGCACCCGGCCGGCGGTGGGTTTCAGGCCGACGAGGCCGGTATGGGAAGCGGGGCGGCGGATCGAGCCGCCCGCGTCGGTCCCGAGCGCCAGGGGGCCGATCCCGGAGGCCACGGCCGCGACGGCGCCGCCGCTGGAGCCCCCGGGCGTCAGCGCCGGATCCCACGGATTCCGGGTGACCCCGTGGACCGGGTTGCCGGTGTAGCCCTGGACGGTCAGCTCCGGGACGTTGGTCTTGCCCAGGATCACCGCCCCGGCCGCGCGCAGCCGCGCCACCGGCGTCTCGTCCCGGTCGACCGCGCGCGCGGCCCCCTCCCCCGCGAAGAGCCGGCTGCCCCAGCCGGTCGCGAACCCGGCGACGTTCAGGCTGTCCTTGACGGTCAGCGGCACGCCGTCGAGGGGCCCGAGCGGCCGTCCCGCCCGCCAGCGCGCCGCGCTCGCGGCGGCGGCGCGCTCCGCGCCCTCGGGATCGACGGCGACGAGGGCGTTGAGCGTGGGGTTCACGGCCTCGGCCCGCTCCAGGCAGGCGCGGGCGGCCGTGACCGGGCTCGCCGTCCCGGCGGCGTAGCGGCGCCCCAGGGCCGCGGCCGAGAGGGTCCAGAGCGGGCCCGCCGCGTCGATCCGGGTCATGACTCCTCCTCGCGATGCGCGATCCAGCGGGCGAGCGGCCCGGTCAGGCCCGTAGCGGGCTTCGCGGGCGGCCGGGCGAAGCGGCCGGCCCGGGGCGGCCGAGTCCCGAGCCGCACCAGGGCCTGCGCCTGACCCAGGGCGGCCGCGAGCGGGTCGACGAGCGGCACCGGCACCGCGTCCCGCAGGGTCGCGGCGAGGCCGGCGAGCGGCGCCCCGGCCAGGATCACGACGTCGGCCCCCTCCCCGACCGCCCGCTCGGCCAGGGCCAGGATCTCGGGCCGCAACTCGTCCTGCACCTCGGTCACCGCCGCGAACGGCCGGCGCACCGCGTGGAGGCCGGCGCAGCGGGCCGACAGGCCGGCCAGGGCCACCGCGTCCTCGTACCAGGGCAGCAGGGCGGGCGCGAAGGTGACGATCGCGAACCGCGCCCCGAGCTGGCAGGCGGTCAGCATCGCGGCCTCGGCCATGCCGACCACCGGCAGGTCGAACAGCTCCCGCGCGGCGACGAGCCCGGGATCGCCGTAGGCCGCGATCACCGCGGCGTCGTGGCCGGAATGGTGCGCCGCCAGCGTCTCCAGCACCGCCGCCCCGGCGAGCTGCGCCTCGGCCCGACTGGCGATGTAGGGCAGGCCCGTCGCCGCGGTGAGCGCGGTGATGTGCGCGTCGGGGGCGAGCGCCGCCGCGGCGGCCCGGGCCATGCGCGCGGTCATCGCCGCCGAGGTGTTGGGGTTGAGGAGCAGGATCCGCATGCGAGGGCTCCGGGCTTTTCAGCTGGCCATCCGGCGGGACAGGCCGGCGGCCCGCTCCATCACGGCGGCGAGCACCACGGTCGCGAGGATCAGCAGGCTGGAGGCCGCCGCCACCGTGACGTCGAGGCGGCCCTCCAGGTCCTGCCACATGCGGATCGGCAGCATGTCGGTGGCGGCGTCGCGCAGGAACAGCGAGACCGGGACGTTGTCGAAGCTCGCCATGAAGGCGATGAAGCCCCCGGCCAGGATCCCGGGCCGGATCAGCGGCAGGGTCACCCGGCGGAACGTGTAGAGGCGCGAAGCGCCGAGGGAGGTCGAGCTCTCGAGGAGCACCGGGTCCATCTGCGACAGGGCCGCCACGGTGGTGCGGACCACGTAGGGCACGCAGACCACGGTGTGGCCGAGGACGAGGGTCAGCGGCGAGACCGGGATCCCCGCGAGGCTGAACAGCATCAGCGCCGCGAGCCCGAAGGCCAGGGCCGGCAGGACCAGCGGCGACAGGAACAGGCTGTCGAGGAGCCGCGCGGAGAGCCGCCGCGACCGGGCGATGGCGAGCGCCGCGGCGGTGCCCAGAACCACCGACAGCAGGGTCGTCCAGCCCGCCACCACGAGGCTGTTCCAGGCGGCGGCCTGCAGCTGCTCGGCCTCCGCGAGCGCCGCGTACCAGCGCAGGGCGTAGCCGGGCGGCGGGAAGCGCAGGGAGAAGCCGCTGGTGAACGACACCACCACGACGATCACGGTCGGCGCCGCCAGCAGGACGAGGCAGAGCCCGGCGAGCAGCAGCACGGCGCCGTGGAAGCTGAACCAGTCGAGATCGCGCCGCAGGCTCGTCCGCATGGTGACCTCCCGGTGACCTCCAGGTGACCTCAGGCCTGCGCGTAGCCGCGCGACAGGCGGCCCGCGAGGTTGAGGAGCGTGACGCAGGCGAGCACCGCCACGAGGAAGACGATCGCGATCGCCGCCGCGAACGGCCAGTTGTTGAGCGATGAGGCCTGCTGGTACAGGTACATGGGCATGAACAGCATCTGCCCGCCGCCGATCAGCGACTGGGTGATGAAGGCGGTGATCGCCGCCGCGAAGGTCAGCAGGCAGCCCGCCACGATGCCGGGCAGGCAGAGCGGCAGGGTCACCCGCACGAAGGTGCGCCACGCCCCCGCCCCGAGCGCCGCCGAGGCGTCGGCGAGGTTGGGGTCGATCCGCGACAGGGCGGTGACCAGGGGCAGGACCATCAGCGGCAGCTGCACCTGCGCCAGCGCCAGGACGAGGCCGCCCTCGGTGTAGAGCAGCTTCAGCGGCGCGTCGGTGAGGCCGAGGCCGAGGAGCGCGGCGTTGACGATGCCCTGGCGCCCCAGGATCACGATCCACGCGAAGGTCCGCACCACCACGCTCGTGAGCAGCGGCAGCAGCACGATCAGGGTCAGCAGGCCGCGCAGCCGGCCGGGCGCCCAGGTCAGGAGCAGCGCCAGCGGCAGGCCGAGCAGGAGGGTCAGCGCCGTGACCTCGGCGCCGAGCCACAGGGTCGCGCCGAGCACCCGCAGGGAGAACGGGTCGAGCAGGAACCGGGCGTACTGGTCGAGGCCGAACCGGGTCATGGCCGGATCGGCGTAGAAGCTCACGAGCAGCAGCAGCGCCAGCGGCGCCAGGAAGAAGACGAGGAAGAACGCCCCGAGCGGCAGCGCGAGGCGGATGTCGTAGGCCGCCGTCCAGGCGCGGCCCGGGCGGAGGGGCGCGGCGACCGGGCCCGCCGCCGCGATGGCCGGCCCGGCCGTCACACCCGGATCTCGCGGTTGAAGCGCTCGATCCAGGCCGGCCGGCCGCGGTTGATCGCGGCCCAGTCCTGGAACACCGACTTGCGCTTCAGCTCCTCGGCGTCCTTCGCCAGGACCTTGGCGACCTCGCCCTCCATCGCGACCTTCCGGTTGGTCGGCACGATCAGGTAGGGGCTCTGCATCAGCTTGGCCTGCACCTCCGGCGACAGGGCGGCCTCGATCAGCTTGAAGGCCAGCTCCTTCACCGGGGTGTTCTTGACGATGTGGATCGTCGTCTTGAAGGCGATGATGCCTTCCTTGGGCGCGGCGAACTCCACCGGCACGCCCCGGGCCTTCAGGATCTGGATCGCATTGAAGTTGCCCGGCCCGATGTCGACCTGCTCCTGCTGGTAGAGGGCCGCCAGGGCGCCCGGGTTGGCCGCGACGGCGGCGAGGTTCGGCTTGAGCGCCTCCAGCGCCTTGAAGCCCGGCTCGACGTCGGTCTCCGAGCCGCCGTGCATCCGGGCGATCTCCACGAGGAAGCCGGTGCCGAGCGTCGAGTTCAGGTTGGTGATGCCGACCCGGCCCCTGTACTCGGGCTTCCACAGGTCGGCCCAGGAGGTCGGCGGCGTCTTCACCTTCTCGGGATTGTAGGTCAGGCCGACGATCTGGAAGAACGGCGCCGGGCCCATCGGCTCCTGCGCGTCGGCGATCAGGTCGCCGTAATGGGCGGACTGGGCCGTTGGGTAGGGCTCGACGAGGTCCTGGGCGATGGCCGTGAGGGCGGGGCCCGGATCGTGCAGCATCACGTCGATCGGCGGGTTGGCGCGGGCGGCCTGGACCTTGGCGATCTGGTCGACCGAGAGCATCGGATCGAGGATGACGTCGCCGCCCGAGCTCTTGCGGAAGGCCGGCACCAGCACGGCCCGGTGCGCCTCCTCCCAGCTCCCCGTGAAGGTCGCGAAGACGAGCTTGCGCGCCTGCGCGCGGGACAGGCCCGGGAAGGCCTGGGCGGCGCCGAGAGTCAGGGCGCCGGCGAGGAGGCTGCGGCGGTGCAGGGTCATGGTCGGCTCTCTGGCTCGGTGTCGACTGGCGCGGCTGCGGCGGGCGCGGCCTCAGTGGCGGGGATCGGGGAAGACGCTGACCCGCTCGGGGGCGGTCGGGCGCAGGCGCACGCGGGTGCCGGGCGGCCGGGGCCGGGCGCCCGCCGCGCGCGGCTCGGCGGTCTTCAGGCGGGCGCCGCCGTCGAGGCGGATCTCGTGGACCAGGGTGGCGCCGAGCGGCAGGCCGACCTCGACCGCGCCGTCGAGCCCCTCCCCGTCCCCGGACCCCGCTCTCTCTTCCGCGAAGGCGACGTGCTCGGGTCGCAGGCAGGCGGCGACCCGGGTCCCGTCCGGCAGGGACGTGGCGGCGGGGAGCAGGCCGCCCGCCTCCAGGGCCACCACGCGGGCGCCGCCTGGCTCCGTCGCGAGCCGGCCGTGCAGGACGTTGGCCGTGCCCACGAAGGTGTTGACGAACAGCGTCTCGGGGCGGTCGTAGACGTCGGTCGGGGCGGCGAACTGCTCCAGCCGGCCGGCGTTGAGCACGGCGACCCGGTCGGCCATCGACAGGGCCTCTTCCTGGTCGTGCGTGACGATCAGCGTGGTGGTGCCGGCGCTGCGCTGGATGCGCTTGATCTCGATCTGCATGTCGAGGCGCAGGTTCTTGTCGAGGGCCGCGAAGGGCTCGTCGAGGAGCAGGATCGACGGGCGCACGGCGAGCGCCCGGGCCAGCGCAACCCGCTGCTGCTGGCCGCCCGACATCTCCCGCGGGTAGCGCCCGGCGAGGTGCTCCAGCCGCACCAGCGCCAGCATCTCGGCGACCCGCGCCCTCTGCTCGGCCCGACCGACGCCCCGCGCCGCGAGGCCGTAGGCGACGTTGTCGGCGACGCTCATGTGGGGGAACAGGGCGTAGTTCTGGAACACGATGCCGACGGTGCGCCGGTTCGGCGGCAGGTGGTCGACCGCCTGACCGCCGATGATGACGCGCCCCTCCGTGGGCTTCAGGAAGCCCGCCACCGCCCGCAGCAGGGTGGTCTTGCCGCAGCCCGAGGGCCCGAGCAGGGCGACGAGTTCCCCGCCCCTGATGTCGAGGGTCACGGTGTCGACGGCGAGGGCCGAGCCGTAGCGCTGCGTGATCCCGTCGAGGATCAGGGTGGTCCCGGCGCTCACGGACGGCCCTCCCCGCCCGCCGCGAAGGCGCGGCCGTGCGCGGCGAGGTGCGCGGTCGGGCAGCCGGCGAGGTCCAGGCCCTTCCACAGGGTCACGGCCACCGAATCGACCACCGGCACGCCGAGTTCGGCCTCCAGGGCCGGGGCGAGCGCGGCGCCCGCGAGGTTCGTGCACACGATCGCCACCGCGTCGACGCCCTCGGACGCCACCGCGCGGACCATGCCGGCGATGGCCTCCGGACCGGCTTCCGCGAAGGCGAAGTTCTCCGACAGGCCGAGATGGCGCTCGGCGCCGCAGTCGAGACCGGCCGCGCCCCAGTTGGCCTGGATCCGGCGCTGCACGTCGCCGGTATAGGGCGTGACGAGGCCGATCCGCCGGAAGCCCCGGGCGCGGAACAGGTCGCGGAAGGCGAGCGCGGCGGTGGAGGCCGGGCATCCGGTCCGGTCGGTGATCGCGGCGCTCAGGCGCTCGTCCGCGTCGAAGCCGAGCCACGCGCCGGAGGTGCCGTTCCACAGGATCGCGGCGACCCGGGCATCGGCGAGCAGGTCGGCCGCCGCCAGGATCGGCTCGGGGTCGAACTGGTCCAGGGCCGCCGGCGACAGGCCGATCTCCGTCACGCGGAAGCGGGCGAAATGGGCGCTCACGCCCGCGAGCCCGGCCAGCAGATGGGCGGTGGCCGGCTCGAGGACGCTGTTCGACGAGGGCGTCAGCATGCCCAGACGCGTCGTGCGGTTCGGTCGTTCCATCGCATCCATCCCCGATGCACCGAGCATCCGACAGGCCCGGACGGGCGGCAAGGTATTTTCTGCATGTTGCATGCAATTTGCGCAACTGCATGATATGACACCGCAACAGGCTAAAAAATGGATCACCGATCGGGTGGCCGGACGCGCTAGGCTGGCGCGGTGGAACGGGAGGATCGATGGACGTGGTGGCACGCCGCCGGGGCCGGCCCCGCAAGGCCCTGGTCGTCCCGGCCGCGCAGGTGCCGCGGGCCGCGCTGCACGCGCAGGCGGCGGCCCGGCTCAAGGACATGATAGTGCGCGGCGCGCTGCCGGCCGGCGCGACCCTGGTGGAGACGGACCTCTCCGCGGCGCTCGGGATCTCCCGGACCCCGCTGCGGGAGGCCCTCAAGCTCCTGGCGGCGGAGGGGCTGGTCGAGCTGCACCAGAACCGCAGCGCGCGCGTCCCGGACTGGACGCCGGAGGAGATCCTCGAACTGTTCGAGGCGCTCGCCGGGATCGAGCGGCTGACCGCCGAACTCGCGGCGCCGCGAATCTCCGAGGACCTGATGGACCAGCTGCGCGGCAAGCAGGCGCAGCTCGACCGGATGCACCGGGACCAAGTGCTCGACGCCTATTTCGCCCTGAACCAGGAGATCCACCGGACGATCGTCACGGCCGCCCGGAACCGCCCGCTGGCGGAGGCCCACGCGCCGCTCCAGGCCCGGGCCCAGTGGGCCCGCCTGCGCGCGCTCTCCAGCGGCAGCCGCTGGGAGGAATCGGCGCGCGAGCACCGGGACCTGTTCGAGGCCCTCGCCGCGCGGGACGCCGCCGCGGCCGGATCCGTCGCCCATCGCCACGTCCTGCGGACCGGCGTGGTGATCGCCGAGACGCTCCAGGCGCGGCGCGCGGACCCCGCGGCCCGGTAATGAAGCGTTAACCCTGTCGCCGCATCGGTGGGTCACCAGCCGGACGCTGGCCTTCCACGCCCATCCGATCCGCCCCTCAACACGGGTGGGCGTGGAAGCCTCGGCCGCCGCCCGTTAGGCGTCGCCGAACGCGACCCCGAGCTCGGTCTCCTGGCGCCACGTGACGCGCGCCGGCCGCCGCTGGCCGTCGGCCCCGTAGGCCAGCACGAACGCGTCGGGCACGCCGATCACGCTGACGACCCTGAGGCGGGCGCCCCCGTCCGACATGTTGCGGATCGTGCAGTCGATCACGCCGCCTCCGGCGAGTTCGATATGGCCCTCGAGCAGGGTCCGTCTGCGGGGCGCGGCGCGTCTGTCGTCCATCCTCGTTACCCTATGGTTGCGGGCCGGACCCCACCGGATCCGCGCGCGCTCCGCCGGTCCGCGGCACGGAGGGTCGCCACCCGCCCGCCTCGTCCCGACGCGACGACGTCGGGCCCTCTCCGGGCCGGCCGCCATCCCGCCCAGGAGACCACGAAGTTCGTGTCGATTCCGTCAAAGCGCTCCGCGAAAGCGCGCCGGCGCGCGGGTCAGGACGTCCGCACCAGTTGAAGGGTTCCCCGAGGGGGCGGCGCGACGCTGCGGGTCTGGTTGCGGCCGCCGTTCTTGGCCTCGTACAGGGCGCCGTCCGCCAGCCGGTACGGGTCCGGCAGGGGCGCGCTCCGGTCGCTGCCCGGTCGCACGGAGGCGAGCCCGATGCTGACCGTCACGGTCCCCGCCCCGAGTCCGGCCGACTCGACGGTCAGCTTCGCCACCTCGGCATGGACCGTGTCGGCGACCCGCAGGGCGCCGGCCTCGTCCGTCTCGGGCAGGAGCAGGGTGAACTCCTCGCCGCCGATGCGGCTGACGAGATCCTGGGGGCGGTGCACGCTCGCCGCGAGGCAGCGCGCCAAGCCCTGCAGGATCGCGTCGCCCACCGGGTGACCGTAGCGGTCGTTGAAGCGCTTGAAATGGTCCGCGTCGACGATGAGCAGCGACAGGGGCTGACCGTCGCGCCGGGCCGCGTCCAGGTTTCGCCGGAGGGCGTCCTCGAAGCAGCGGCGGTTCGGCAGGCCGGTCAGGGCGTCGGTGCGCGACAGTGCGGCCATCTCGGCCCTCAGCGCCTCGCGGCGGCGCAGCTCCCGCCCGAACAGGAGCGACAGCGCGATCGTGAGGCCGCACAGGGCCAGCACGATGCCGCCGATGATGGCCGCCTTCGCGGCCCAGTCCGCCTCCACGTCCTTCGTGGACAGGGCGACGTTCAGGATCAGCGGCAAGGTCCCGATCCGCGTGAACGTGTAGCTCCGCTCGACGCCGTCGCGCACGGAGGCGCTGACGAAGCTGCCCCGCCCGTCCCGCAGGAACCGCCTGAAGGTCGGCGCCTGCGCGATGTTCGCCCCGAGATCGGCCTCCACGTAGGGATAGCGCATGATGCGGGTGCCGTCGGTCAGGTACAGGTTGATGGCCCCGCCCGGCCCGAGGTCGATCTCGCTGAACAGGTGCATGAAGTAGGACAGCTTCACGGTGCCGAGAACCACGCCGCCGAAGCTGCCGTCGGGCTTGTCGATGCGGCGGCTGAACGGCAGCATCCGCTCGCCGTTCAGCCGCGACACGATCGGGCGCCCGACGTAGAGGCCGAGCCCGGCGCTCGCTTGGTGGACCTGGAAGTACTCGCGATCCGCGTAGTTGCCCTTGCGGGGCGGGACGGCCGCGATGTCGGCGACGACGTCGCCCCGCTCGTCCAGGATCAGCATCACGCCCATGTCGCGGGCGGTCGCGGCGCGATCGAACAGGATGAGCTGACGCAGGCGCGGATCGGCCTCGGTCAGGCCCGGCACCTTCAGGTTGTCGACGGCAGCGCGGATCGAGAGATCGTACATCTCGATGTTGCGCGCGATGTCGCGTTCGAGAACCTGCAGGAGGTTCCAGGATGTCTGGTCCGCGCTGGCCCAGGCGTCGCGCCGCAGGTCGGCCAGCATCAGGCCGGACGTCACGACCATGCCCAGCGGGGCCAGGATGCCGAGGGCGATCCAGGTGCGCGCCGAGCGGAACCACGGGGCGACGCGTCGCCAGACGTTCATCGGCCCTCCGCGGACTGCGCTTCGTCGCCGCGCTCTGGCATGGAGAGCCTTAACCGCGGCTTTCGCGGTTTTCCGGCCGAGGCCGATGGGTGCGAATCGCGGTGGACGGCGGCAATCCGCGCCGCGGTCATCGCGCCGCCGCCCCCGCGGGATCGGCGCCGGCCGGCGGGAAGCGCAGCGTGACCAGACAGCCGCCGCCCGCCGCCTCGGCGATGGTCACGGGGGCCCCGTGGAGGTCGGCGATCGCCGCCACGAGGCTCAGGCCGAGGCCGTGGCCGGCGGTCCGGCGCGCCGCCTCCGCGCGGTAGAAGCGGCGGAACACCTGGCTGCGCTCCCCCGGCGGCAGCCCCGGGCCGGTATCGGCGACGGTCGCGACGATCGCGGTCTCGGTGCGCTGCAATCCGACCGCGACGCGGCCGCCGGGCGGCGTGAACTTCAGGGCATTGTCGAGGAGGTTCGAGAAGGCCTCGAAGCACAGGTCGCGGTCGCCGTGGACGGGATGCGGCCCCGGCGGCACCGCGAGCGCGAGGTCGATGTCCTTCTCCTCGGCGAGCGGCGCGTGGAACTCGACCGCCACGGCCGCCACCTCGCCGAGATCGACTCGCGCGAACGCGCCGCGGCGCCGGCCGTCCTCCATCTCGCCGATCCGCAGGACGGCGGTGACCATGGCGAGCGTCTGGTCGATCCACACGAGCCCCTGGTCGATGGCCTCGTGAAATTCCGCGACGGTTCGGGCCTGGGACCGGGTGCGCTCGAGCCGGGCGCGCAGGCGGGTGAGCGGCGTGCGCAGGTCGTGGGCGACCGCGTCGCCGACGCTGCGGACCTCGCCCATGAGGTGCTCGATCTCGTCGAGCATCCGGTTCACGGTCCGGGTCAGCCGGTCGAACTCATCGTCCCGCGGTCCGACCGGCAGGCGCTTGCCGAGATCGCCGCGCATCACCTCGGCCACGGCGGCCTCGGTGGCGGCGAGGCGGCGGCGGGCGCGGCTCGTGAGCAGCAGGCCGCCCAGCAGGGAGAGCGCCAGCGTCGGGACGAGCCCGAGGCCGAGGGCGCGCAGGGTCGTGGCCCGCACCCGGTCGATCTCGTCGGTGTCGTGTGCGATCACCACGGTGCTGCCGTCCGGCAGCTTGAGCGCGGCCGCCCAGATCTCGTCCTGGAGCCGGCGCCCGGCGAGGTCGACCGTCGCGCTCACCCGGTACGCGTCGCCGTCGCGCGCCAAGCGGTCCGGGATCGCCCCGAGATTGCCGACCCGGCGCGTCCCGTCCGGGGCGAACAAGCCGCCGTAATGGGTGGCGTGGACATCCATGGCGATCCACGTGTCGACCCGGTTCGCCGCGGCGGCGGGGTCGGCCGCGGCCGACCGCACCTCCAGCCGGAGCGTCTCGGCGAGTTCCTCGCGCAGGTAGTCGGCCGTCTGCCAGTAGACGAAGGCGAACATCGCCAGGGCGAGCAGGGCCGACCACAGGGCGATGCCGAGCGCCCACCGAAGCGCGGTGGAGCGCAGCAGGTCGGCCGGGCGGGGCAGGTCAAGCATCGGGCGACAGCGTGAACCCGGTGCCGCGCACGCTGTGGATCAGGGGCGGCTCGCCGGCCGCCTCCAGCTTCCGGCGCAGGCGCCCGACATGGACGTCGATCAGGTTGGACTTGGGCGTGAAGCGGTAGTTCCAGACCTCCTCGAACAGCATCGCCCGGGTCACGATCTGGCCGGGGCGGCGCATCAGATATTCGAGGAGCTTGAGCTCGCGCGGCAGCAGCTCCAGGTCGCGGGCGCCGCGCCGGCCCGTGCCGGCGATCAGGTCGATCGCGAGGCTGCCCACGTGCAGGACGGTCTCGCGGCTGTCGACCGGGCGCCGCAGCAGCGCCTCGATGCGCGCCGCCAGTTCGCCGAGCGCGAAGGGCTTGGCGAGGTAGTCGTCGCCGCCGGCCCGCAGGCCGCGGATCCGCTCGTCGACGTCGCCCAGCGCGCTCAGGACCAGGGCCGGGGTCCGGTCCCCGTCGCGGCGCAGATCCTGGAGCACGCCCAGGCCGTCCTGCCCGGGCAGCATCCGGTCGAGGATGATCGCGCCCCAGCCGCCGTCCCGGGCCGCCCGGGCCCCGTCCGGTCCGGTCGCGGCCCAGACGACGTCGTGGCCGCGCCCGCGCAGGTCGTCGCGCACGTCCGCGGCCGTCTCCGAATCGTCCTCGATCAGCAGCAGCTTCGCCACGCGCGGCCCCCGCTTCGGTGCGTGCTTCGCCCCGATGCCCCGCCCCGATGCCCCGACGCGGGTCACCGACGCGCTTCCCTTGTGCCGGACTTCGCCGCGCAAATCGCCCCGGGCGGGCCACCATGAACCCGAATTTAATGGCACCGCATCGGCTTGGCCCCCTTTATTGGAATGACTCTATCCCGTACCGGCGCCCCCCTCGGCCGCCGGACGGCGCGCCTGCCGGATACCCCCGATGCCGACCCGGTCCCGCCGCCCCTGCCCGCCTCGCGGCCGCATGCCCCTCGCGCGGATGGCGGCGCATGCCTAGGAAGCGGCGCCCCCGGCGCCTGATCAACCGCTACGCCGGAAGCCGCCTCTACGATGTCGAGACCGGGACCTACGTCACCCTCGACCGGCTCAAGGAGATGCGCGGCGCGGGCTACGAGGTCGTGGTCCGCGAGGTCGAGACCGGCCGCTTCGTGACCGAGGACGTGCTCCGGCCGGGCCTCGACGCGTGAGCGGGCGCGGCACGAGTGCGCGCGCGCGGCGGCCCGGGGGAGCCGCCGGCGGCAGGAAATCCCGGCGGTCGTGCCCATGGCGCTGACCACCGAGACGGATGCCGGCGACCGTGACGTCGACTGCCGCGACGCCGGGCGCGCCGACGCGGGCGCAGCGTCCAGGCGGGAGCCGGACGCGGCCGGCGCCGCGGAGGCCCGCGACGTCGGCCGCCGCGGCGGCGCGCGGGTCTGGCTGGCCCTCGTCCTCGTCGTCCTCGCGGCGGCGGGCTGGGTCTATCGGGACGCGCTCCGCGAGCGGCTCGGCGTGGCACCCGCGGCGCCGCCCGTGACCGGCGCGGCCGACGCCGCGCCGGCAGATCCCGACCGCGTCACCCTGGACGCGGCGGGACAGAAACGGATCGGCCTCGCCTTCGGGACGGCCGAGACCCGCCGGATCGTGCTGCCTTTGCGCGTCCCCGGCACCGTCGCCTTCGACGAGCGGCGGGTGACCCATCTCAAGCCGCGCACGCAAGGACGGGTGCTGAGCCTCGCGGTCCAGCCCGGCGACCGGGTCCAGGCGGGCGAGACTCTCGCGACCCTCGACGCCGCCGGCCTCCTCGACGCGCGCAACGGCTTTCTCGCCGCGCAGGCCTCCCTCGGCGAGGCGCAGGCCTCCGAGGCGGTAGCCGCGCTGCAGCTCAAGCGCGGGCAGGAGCAGCTCAAGTTCGGCGGCGTCGCGCAGGCCGAGGTGGAGCGGCGGCAGGTCGACCTCGCCAAGGCCCAGGCGGCGGTGAAATCGGCCCAGGCCAACGCCGAGATGTACCGGGCGCAGTACCAGCGCCTCGCCCCGACCGAGGGGGCAGCCCCGGGCACCAGCGCCGTCGTGACCCCGATACAGGGCGTCGTGACCAGCGTCGGCGTGACCCTGGGCGAGGTCGTCGACACCACCCGCGACGCCGTCACGGTCGCCGACCCGACCCGCATCCTCGTCCTGGCCAATCTCTACGGACCCGATCTCGGGCGGGTGAAGGCCGGCGACACCGCCTCCGTGGAGAGTCCGATCCCGGGCCAGGCTCCCCTCGACGGCCGCATCCGCTCGGTGAACGCCGCCCTGGATCCGAGCACCAGCACGGCGCCCGCCCGGATCGAGCTCGACAACCCCGGCGATCTGCTGCGCGCCAACATGTTCGTCTCCGTGACGATCGCGGCGGATCTCGGCCGCGACGGGATCACCGTCCCGGCGGCCGCGGTGCAGCAGACCGAGCAGGGGCCGATCGCCTTCGTGCGCGTGGCCGAGGACCGGTTCGAGCGGCGCGCCCTCAAACTCGGGATCCAGCGCTCCGACTGGGTCGAGGTGCAGAGCGGCGTCGCGGCCGGAGAGAGCGTGGCGACGCAGGGCAGCTTCGGGCTCAAGGCGATCCTGCTGCGCAGCCTGCTCGGCTCGACGGATTGATGAGGCCCCCGATGCGGTCGTGGTTCGCCCTCCTGGTCCGTCGCCGGTTCCTGGTCCTGATGATCGCGCTCACCGCCGCGGCGGGGGGTGTGGCCAACCTCGAAGGCCTGTCGATCGACGCGGTGCCGGATATCTCGCCCAAGCAGGTGATGATCCTGACCCTGTCACCGGGGCTCGGCGCGCTGGAGGTCGAGCGGCTCGTCACCTTCCCGGTGGAGAACGCCATGGCGGGGGCGCCGGGCCTGACCGGGATCCGCTCGACCTCGCGGGCCGGGGTCTCGGCGGTCTACGTCACCTTCGCGGACGGGATGTCGATCACCGAGGCGCGCAGTCAGGTGTTCCAGCGCCTGCCGGCGGCCAAGGGCATGATGCCGGCAGGCATCGGCGACCCGCAGATGGGCCCGATGGCGACCGGCCTCGGCGAGATCTACCAGTTCGAGCTGCGCGGGCCCGCCTACACGCCGATGCAGCTCCGCCGCACCCTGCAATGGACGATCGCGCCGAAGCTGAAGCTCACCCCCGGCATCGCCGACGTCAACATCTACGGCGGCCAGATGCCGACCTACGAGGTCCGGGTCTCGGCCGACGCGCTCCGCCGCTACGGCGTCGGCCTCGCCCAGGTCTTCACGGCGCTGACCGACAACAACGCCGCCCGCGGGGGCGCCTATATCGAGCACAACGACCAGCAGGAGACGATCCGCGGCCTCGGCCTCGCCAAGGGGCCGGAGGACATCGCCGACATCGTGGTCGCCACCGGCCCGGGCGGCGTGCCGGTGACGCTCGGGACGCTGGGACAGGTGGTGGAGGCGCCGAAGGTCCGGCTCGGGGCCGTGACGCACGACGCGCAGGGCGAGACGGTCGTGGGCATCGCGCTGATGCAGCTCGGGGAGAATGCCAGCGCGGTGGTCGGGCAGGTCAAGAAGACGATCGACGACCTGCGCCCACAATTGCCGCCGGGCATGGAGATCGTGCCCTACTACGACCGCAGCGCGCTCGTGGACCGCACGATCCGCACCGTCGAGCACAACCTCCTCGAGGGCGCGGTGCTCGTCATCGTCGTCCTGCTGCTGCTGCTGGGCAACCTCCGCGCCGGGCTGATCGTGGCGGCCGCGATCCCGCTCGCGATGCTGATGGCCTTCGCCGGCATGCGGCTGCTCGGCCTGTCGGGCAACCTGATGAGCCTCGGCGCCATCGATTTCGGCCTGATCGTCGACGGCGCGGTGGTGATGGTCGAGAACGTCCTGCGCGCCCGCGGCGAGCGCCCGGACCGCCCGCCCGCGGACCTGATCCGCGACGCCGCCGCCGAGGTGGCCAAGCCCGTGATGTTCGCGGTGGCGATCATCATCCTGGTCTACGTGCCGATCCTCGCGCTGGAGGGCGTGGCCGGCAAGATGTTCGTGCCGATGGCGCTGACCGTGATCCTGGCCCTGTCGGGCTCGCTCATCGTCACCATGACGCTGATGCCGGCGCTCGCCGCGATCTTCCTCTCGGGCCGGGGTGTCGGCGAGCGCGAGACGCGCCTCGTCCGCTGGGTGCGGGCCGCCTACACGCCGATGCTGAAGGCCGCCGAGCGGCACGCCTCCGTGACGGTGCTGGCGACGCTCGCCCTCTTCGCGGGCTCCTGCGTGCTGGCGACCCGGCTCGGCGGCGAGTTCCTGCCGAAGCTCTCGGAGGGCTCGATCGTCGTCACCTCCGAGAAGTTGCCGGGCATCGATCTCTCGGCCTCGCTCGCCACGGTGACCCGCATCGAGCGGGTGCTGAAATCGTTTCCGGAGGTGAAGCGCGTCGTCTCGCTCACCGGCAGCGCCGAGATCCCGACCGACCCGATGGGCGTCGAATCGACCGACAGCTTCATCACTCTCACCGATCCGGCCACGTGGAAGACCGCCGAGACGCAGGAGGGCCTCGTGGCGGCGTTCGACAGGCGCCTCAAGGAGGAGGTGCCGGGAGTGGCCTACAGCTTCTCCCAGCCGATCCAGATGCGCATGGACGACCTGCTGGAGGGCGTGCGCGGCGACGTGGCGATCAGCCTCTACGGCGACGACCTGAAGACCCTCAAGGACACGGCCGACGCCATCGTGCGCACGGTCTCCGGGGTCGACGGGGCGGCGGACGTGAAGGCCGAGGCGCAGGCCGGCATGCCGGCGCTCACGATCCAGGTCGACCGCGCCAAGGCGGCCCGCTACGGCATCAACGTCTCGGACGTGCTCGACATGGTCGAGAGTATCGGCGGGCGGACCAGCGGCGTCGTCTACGGCGACGACAACTCGATCACCGAGATCGTGGTGCGGCTCGACCCGGCCGACCGCAGCGACCTCGAGCGGATCCGCGCCCTGCCGGTCGGCCGGTCCGGCACCGGCGATCCGGGCCGGGAATCGGGCAGCCGCATGATGGTGCCGCTGTCGATGGTCGCCAGCGTGGACGTGGCCTCCGGCCCGGCGCAGATCAGCCGCGAGCGCCTGCAGCGGCGGATCTCCGTGCAGGCGAATGTCCGCGGCCGGGACGTCCAGAGCTTCGTCGACGCGGCCAAGGCCGCCGTCGACCAGCAGGTCAAGCTGCCGCCGCGCTACTCGCTGGTCTGGAGCGGGCAGTTCCAGAACCTCCAGGAGGCGACCGCCCGGCTGACCGTGGTGGTGCCCGCCGCGCTCGCGGCGATCCTGGTCCTGCTGGTGGTGATGTTTGGCGACATCCGCCTCGCCGGGCTGATCTTCCTCAACGTGCCGGTGGCGGCCACCGGCGGCATCCTGGCCCTGACGCTCCGCGACATGCCGTTCTCCATCTCGGCGGCGATCGGCTTCATCGCGACCTTCGGCATCGCGATCCTGAACGGCGTCGTGCTGACGAGCTACATCCGGGACCTGGAGGCGTCCGGCCTCGGACCCCGGGAGGCGGCGACGCGGGCGGCCGAGATGCGGCTGCGCCCGGTGATGATGACGGCCCTGGTGGCGGCCCTGGGCTTCCTGCCGATGGCGCTGTCCACCAGCGCGGGCGCCGAGGTGCAGCGGCCGCTCGCCACCGTGGTGATCGGCGGCCTGATCTCGGCGACCCTGCTCACCCTGGTGGTGTTGCCGGCAATCTACCCCGCGGTCGCCGGCCTGCGCCTGCCCTTCGCCCGGCCCACGCCCCCCGCCGGGCGACGGCCCGGCGGCTCCGGGGCGCGCCGACGCGCGGTGGCCGACCCGTGACCGCGATCGGAGCGCGACAACGTATCCGCAATCGGTATGTGGATACGCAATTCTGTGCTGATGCCCGGACGATCCGCGGGGGCCTATGCTGGCCCGACACGGAGCGGGAGTCCGGCATGTTGGACGGCGACGCCTTTGCCCACGAGATCGCGGCGCTCCTGATCGCCGACATCAAGACCTCCGGCGCGCGCACGCGCGGCGAGCTCGAGGAGGCCTGCCGGATCTCCCTCGAGAGCCTGCTCGGCGGCACCGCGGTGCCGCCGCAGATCGCCGTGCTGATGCCGATCGGCCTGGAGCGCTGGCCGCGGGTGGTGGTGAAGGGGCGACCCCTGCCGGACGTGTAGGCCGGCGCGGCCTGCCCGCTCAGCGGCCGATGACGCCGGTGCCCCCGGTCGGGCCGACGGTGTTCGGTCCGGTATTCGGGGCGGGCGTCGCCGCCTGGTTCCGCTGGATGTCCATCCGCAGCGTGTTGCTCTGGCTCGTCTGCTCCTGGCGCAGGGCGCGCATCTGGCCGCCCGTCTCCATGGATCGGTTGGCGGCGTTGGGGTTGTTCTGCTGCACCTGGGCCAGGGCGGGTGTCGCGGCGGTCGCGGCGAGACCGAGGCTCGCGGCGGTGAGCGTGGCGATGAGGCGGCGCATGGAAAAGCTCTCGCGCTGAGGGATCCTGCCGCGTTGACCCACTGGGTCCCCGCCAAGTTCCATTCCCCTCGCGAGCGAGGGGGCATCTTCGCGACTCGCGGATGGGTTAGCCGATCCCTGCCGGCTGCCGGCGATCTTCACGCCTTGTTAACGCATCGGGTCAAGGCTGGCTCTGGCGTCGAGCGCGGGACGTTGGAGAGGGGCGTGATGCGGGCCTTGTCGGCGGAGGATGAACAGGCTGTCGAGCGGCTGACGCTCCAGCTTCTTCACGACGCCTATTGCGACCTCGCGGCGGTCCTGCGCGGCGCCCAGCCCCAGGCGGCCGCGGCGATCCTCGGCGTCATGGAGCAGCGCGTGACCGACGTCCTGACCCGGATCTGCCGGCAGGGTTCGGAAGGGGCGGCCTCGGTGGAGATCGCCGTCGCCGTGGGCGAGCGGATCGGCGAGATCATGGATCAGGCGCACGGGCGGGACGTGGCCGGCACGCGGGCCGCCTGATTTGAAGGATTGCGGACGCCGGCGCTACCGGCAAATTTAACTCCGTGCATAGTCTATTATTCGCGGTTCGACTGAGATCAAGAGTCACGCAGTAATCAGATATTGTCCTGTTGTAAGCCAATGATTTAATTTAGGAAATTTGCACGTTTGCTTGAGGCTTTGTCAAATTGGTTATTTATCGGTCCAATCGGGTGAGATTTCTAATCGCGGGATAAATTCTAATGTTAGAAATATGAATCGAAAATACGACATGTCACTACCTGGGCAGATTCGGGCGTGATTTGAACTGACCTTATTGTCGAAATTAAATTTTTGGTAGAGATGCGAATCGGACTCTAATGTTTGCGGTATGTTTATTTGACGCAATTTTTTCCTCTCTAGGTTGAAAGCGTTCCGTCGAATGAGATCAATTTCAAGGAGGCGGCACTGATTCGCAACCGGAGTTTCGCTAGGACGTGATGGGTCTGGGCAGCAAGCCGAAGCATGCCAAGAGCATTTCCTGGTCCCGTCGAGATACCCCTCGGGCGTCTAAAAAATCCGGGATGCGTGAGGTTGCTTCATGAATTTCAACGAGAATCGATGTGGCTTCGGCAGCGGAGAGGCCAAATTTGGGATAGCTCGCGAATGCGATGCTCGGGTTGCACTCTCGACTCATACCGGGAGCTGGGGCGCAGACATGTTTGGTGCCCGAGGGATGCGGTACAACATCGAATACCGGTGAGAGTCGCCAGCCGGTCCCATCGTTGATTAAGGCGTGGTTGCGTAAATGATCATCGGTGTTCCGCAGATAGGCGTTAACCAGGAGCCTGCGGAACATCTCACGTTCCGGATCCTGAGCACCGATCTGGCGCGCGGCAGATGCGATGTCCAGGTAGGTTTTGCTTGTAGCATATCCATAGGCGGGTTCACTCAGCAGAGTGCCGGCGCTGAGGTAAGACAACCGAGCCCCATCCGAGGACCGGTCGAACCGCGATATCAAGAGAACCGACCGACCGTTGACGACATGCAGTTCGCGCTCTGGGACTCGAAGTCCTGCGGCCTCAGCAAAATCCAGACAAACCGCTTCAGCCCTGGGATTGTCGAACCTATCGTCCCATGTGGAGAATTTTGCGATCCATTCCTTGTCTGAAATCCGGATGCGGGCCTTCGGTCGAGCTCCTCCAATGTCTGAGCTATGCATGAGTAGCTTAGCGAGTTGATCCGCTGACGCTTCGCCTCCTTCATAGTTTTCTGCTGCGATGAGCATTTCTTCGAGAACGCCCTCGCTTTGAGCTAACCCAGGCGCCGCGTCCGTTCTGGGTGTCCACCTTTCAGGAGCCTCCGGCGTTGAGCCGAAGGCCAGATCGCCCGTACGCGACGAGCCGCCCAAAGCCAGAAACTCCGGCATGCCGAGTTCCAGTTCCGGATATGCGTGGGTCAGGATTCCCTTGCCCCAACCGTCAGGGCCTGCATCGTGAAAGGCGAGATGGACCTCTCCCACGGTCGCAGGCCGCCACTTATTTTTTAGCGGCAGGCCAATGGGGTCAATCGGCTTGCGTCCTTCTGAAGTTAGATAGTCGGAGCTATAGGCAAAACGACCGAGCCGCCGTGAGGAACCACCTTCGAAGACCAAGAGGCCGATGGGCACATAGCCGCTCTGCCCTGACCGGAACACGTGCATTTCTTCAATGCGGTTGTACTTAGAGGTTCGCCACATACCCGCTCACGATCATCCCGCGGCGATCCAGCATGGCATCCGCTGTGTCTCTGATGTGATCACACAGGCAAATGTCGCCACGTTGATCTGTGTGGATCGGTAAGATCAGTGCAGTGTGCAAGAATCTGCTGGCCACAACCGGCCACCCGGCCGTCAGGCGATCATGCGATGTGAAGCGCTCACCCGCAACAAGGAAAAGGTCGCCAGGCTTCCGTTAACGATCGCGACAGGAAGGACTTCCTCAAGACCATATTGCCGCATCTGCGGCCTTCTCAAAGGCGCCGATCCACGCCAAGTTTGTCCCTGGCAGACCACCCGCACACGCCGCGCCGCTCTTTAGCAGGGAGCGGCCGGCACCGGTGTTAGCAGCACCGAGCGCCGGCCTGACCACAATCCGTATCGGACAAGGATACCGACCATGGCTGAGACCTTCCCTACCGGCGTTATCGCGCCGACGAAACTGGCCCGATGCATGAAATCCGGGCAGTCCCACTCCCCGTCCCGAAAACCGGCCTGATCGCCTGAAGGCGCGCTGGCACGCGATACGCCGTGCCTCAGCATCCCCTCGCTATCCCGCAATCCTGACGCCCTCGTCACCGCAGGCCTGAGGCTGCGAAAAACGAGCCCGTTCGCCGCCCCGCCATTCGGTGAAGGGCGCGCGGGTTGGCGTCGCCTGGACGGTAAACCATCCATGACCATCGTCGTCCCCCACCCCGCCGCCCAGCGCGGCGGCCGACAGCGGCTATCTGCACGTGGGCAGCCTGGATCCGCGCCGACCAGCCGAATCACCGTCCCGCTCGGGAGCGCCGCGGCCCTCGGCTGCGGCCACGTCCAGCCCGCGATCCCGCAGATCTGCGCACCCGAACTGATGGCCGCGGCCCAGGCCGCGCTCGACGGCGCGTTCCGGGCGACCTTCGTGCCCGATCCCCTGCTCGGACCAGGCTTGTCGCAGCTCGGATCCGTGCTGGCCTCCATGGTCAAGAGGCACGGGTCCCTCATCGAGGCGACGATTACGGACGTCCTGGAGCGAAGCGGGCGCTACCTCGTGCTGCGCAACGTCGCGATGCCGATCACCGTTCCGACCCAGGAACTCGTCCGCGCCAGCAGCGTCGCCCAGCTCAATCAGACCTCGATCGAACTCGCGGGCGCCGTCGCGCAGTCGGTATTCCTCGACCTAATCGTGGTCGACCGGAAAGAGAGTCGAGCCATCATCGCCGAGGTCAAGAGAGGCTCCGGAAAAAATGAGGCTAGGAAAATACACCAAGTCGAATGGGTGCTGCGGTGCGCGCAGGTCCAGGGCCGCTCGTTTCTAGCTTCACTCGGCTATGAGGTCGCGCAAATCCGCGCGGTGCTGATCGACGTCTATGGACGGGCCGGGTACGGCGATGACCTTACGGTGAGCGGACCGGCCATAGATCAGCTGTTCGCGACCCCGGTCTTGGCCGCGCTCGAGACTGTCACGGCGGCGCTTCAAGCCCGATTGCGCGCGGCTGTGCCGGACCTTCTGACGATGGCGTTGGCGAGCCTCGCCGGTCCTGAGAACGTCAAACACCTGCACCCGCCCGGGCCGCTCGCACCCTGACCGCACCACGCTGGCATCAGGTCGCGGCCGCGACCTGATGCGTCCATCTCGCTCTCCATCAATCCCGCACCGTGCGCCTGCGCGCCGTCGCGCTCTCCAGGTCTGTCTCAATGACACTCGCTCGTGACCCCGATGCCCATCTCTCCGGCACAACTGACGCGGCCAAACTCTCGCTGCCGCTGTCCTGGTGGCGCGTCCTCGCCCCTGAGGCGCTCGATATGGCGGCGCAGTGCCGCCTGTCCGCTGCCCTGAATGCCACGCAGCCCCTGCCGTCCCCCGACTGGTCCGCTGCTTGCCGGGGCGATCCGGCGGCTGCGATCCATATCGCCCTCAACGTCCTCGCCGAGGCCATCGCCTTTCCTGGGCGCCTCGATCCGGCGATGTCGGCGATCTGCCTCTGCGCCGTACGAGGTGACGCCTCCTGCATCGATCTGCTCGTGCACGTACTCGGGCGGCGCGCTCGACGCCGGGCTGATCTCGAGGTGCTCTGCCTCGCCCATGCTTGGTGCTCCGTTCCGCGCCGCGGTTCCGACCGCGCCGGCGTCGCCCACTGAAGGGGAGGAAGCCGATGGCATTCTCTTCGACCCCGCCTGCCCTGCAGATCGACTCCGAGGCGGCACGTCGCCTGCTCGAACCGATGCTTCCGCGCCGCCTGCGCGCCTGCCTCACTCAGGATCTGCGTGTGGCTTCTGCTTGCTCCGAGCTCGCCCTCGAGATCACCACCCTCGCCCCCGATGCCGAGGCGCTGGTCTCCGCCTGGATCGGGGCGGCCACTTCGGAAGGCGGCTTGTGGCGTGACCGTCGATGGATAGCCCGACGATCCGCTCTGATCCGGTTCCTCGACGTGTGGGCCGTGGAGCACGATCAGCCGGTGGCGCGGGCGTTGGCCGATGTCGCGACGCTGTTGTCCTGCGCCGGCGATGATCGCAGAGCTGCAGCGCGCTTGGCCCAGCCCCTGTGGCTGGAACGCGAAGCGGTTCTCGACCTCCGGAAAGGGTTTGCAGCGCTGGCCGAGGCGCAGACGCGCCTCACTATCGGACGCGTCGCCGAACAGGGTGCCGATTCGGACATCATCGGGGCGACCGATCTCGCTGTCGCGCTGCAGGCAGCTTGGCACGACGCGCTCACGGACGCGCTTCTGACGTTCTCCGAGAAGACGAGCAGCGCCATCGCCGCTGCTGCCGCCTTGGCCTGTGGCGCCGATGATGCCTTCGCCAGCGACGTGGCACTTGTCCATGCGCTCGTGCCCGTTGGGGAGGTCTTGACACGACCCGTCGCAGACAGGGCGGCGACGCGGGAGCGGCGCAGATGGAAGAAGATCGAGGCTCAACTCGTCAAAAAAAGCGAGGCGCTCCGGCGCGAGAAGGCGGCGGCCGTCGACACCACGCCACATCTGCCGGACGCCGATGCCCCACCCGCGGAGGTGCCCAAAGGCCACGTCCTCGTCGTTCCGGCAATTCAGGAAACCGGGAGCGACCGCGGCCGCTCCATCGCCCGCGGCTACGAGCACGTCATCGGCAAGGCGCTCCCGCTGGTCGCCGTGCCGGATCTCGCAGCCGTGCGCACGCGGCTCGTCTTCGAATTTCCTTACGCTCAGGTTACGATCGACAGGCTTCTGGCCGACCTGATCGGACGTGAGTACACTACGTTCCGGCCAACCCTGCTGATCGGCCCGCCGGGAGCCGGCAAGACCCGCCTCATCGCCAGGATTGCCTTCCATCTCGGCCTGGGGTTGTGGCGAGTCGATGCGACACGCGACGCCGGCGCATCGCTGGGTGGCCTCGACCGCCGTTGGGCGACATCGGAACCGGCGCATCCGATCATGGCGGTAGCTCGGACCGGTAGTGCCAACCCCCTGATGCAGATCGATGAATTGGAGAAATCCGCGACCCGTTCGGATCACGGTAGGCTCTGGGATGCCCTGCTTTCGATGCTCGAACCGGAGACCGCCCGAACCTACCAAGACCCTTGTTTCCAGACGGAGACTGATATCAGCCGTGTCTCGTGGCTGGCCACTGGTAATGAGATTGGCAACTTGCCCGCCCCTCTGCTTGATCGCCTGCGCGTGTTGGAAATGCCGGCCCCGAGCCACGCAGATCTCGATGCTCTGCTTGAACCGATCCTGGCAGGAATCGCGGCCGATCACGAGCTCGCTCCCGCCTTCATTGCGCCGCTCGACGGCGAGGAGATCGCGTTGCTTCGACGATCCTGGCGAGGCGGCTCGGTCAGGCGACTGATTCGCTTGGTCGAGGCTGTTGTCAATGCGCGCGAAACTCTCGCTGTGCGACAGTAGATTAACATGATCGATTGCCGGAGAGGGTACATCGCTCTCCGGTTCTATTCTGTCAACTGCATGAGCCATGACTGTGCAATGATCGTGCATTCCGCCGTACTGAATAGGTTGCGATTTTCTTGCGCAGTTATCGAGACTGTAGTTTTTATATATTCCTGTTGAATTTTTGTCATCATTAACGATTATAACTGATATCGAGATGTTTTCTTCAGATTCGCTTGAGTCGCCTCGGATCATCCCTTGAGACACTTTATCCCCGACGTCGCCAGCCTGCGAAACTGCGCTGCCGGAAACACCGACCTTTACGGAAGTCTCACGCCACAAGGGATCGAATGCTCGGCGTGCACGGAACTGTTGATCCTCAGGTTCCAGCATGACTACGACGATAGGTTCTGGCCCATCACGGTGGAGGATCGCCGCACGGGCGGCTTCCCCGTGTTGTGCCAGGATCGAGGCGCGAATCGTGGATGGCGATAGTTCGCCTCCCGTGCTGGCGTCGAGCGCCGGGCCGATATCGACAGTTGCGACCTTCATGTGGGCCGGCAATCGCTTGACGACGCCATTCGTGGTCACGGTCCGAGCCTCATGAACCCGCGCGTCGAGATCAGCGGCATATCCAATGGTGTCGCCAAGAATGGGGATCGAAGCTTGGGCGCCCTCTCCGCGTGGACTCAGAATGCGGGACGCCTCCTGCAACGCCGCTGCCTTCGCAACGAAGAAGCGCTTCAAATTGAAGGTTCCGGCAGCCATAGTTGGGACCTCGCGGTATGCCGGGAGGATAGGCGCTGACGGCGATGAAAATCGGAAGCGAAAAATTTAGATCGGCGTAACCTCGGACATGGCGCTCAACTAGGTCCCCTAGTGGGTCCTGGACCTATCCCTGAACCTGCTCGGGATTCGGATAAAATTTTTCCGCTTCGCATCGGACAGGAGATGTTGCCCAGGAGCGATCCCTCCAAGCATGAGGTGCTCATGAACGAGGTCCGACGCCCACCCTCGAGGTTACGACTCATCAGGACCATCGCGATTTTCGTCGCACCTGGCCAAGCTAGAGAAACGAACAGGCCAGGGGGCGCGAACCATGACACATTTCACGTGTGTCCGTGTCGAACGTATCAGAAACCGCAGCGAGCTAGCCCGCATCGCGTCGCACGGTCTGCGGTTTGATCCCAGCAGCAAGCAGCGTGTGGACCCGGCGCGAACGCCGCTCAACCGCTCGGGATCGGACTATGCGGAGAATCCGCTGGATCTCTCAACGGCGCTCGAAGGCTTCCTCAAAGCGAACGGAGCCCGACTATACGGACGCGCGCCGATCGGCCTCCACATCCTTGTGAGCGTCAGCCCCGGCTGGATCACTGAAGTCGGCGAATTGCACGATCCCCAAAATACGCGGAACGTTCAGTTGGCGCATCAAGCTGTGGAATGGGTCCAGCGAGCACTTGGAGGGGGGAGACCCTGCGTCGTGGCCTGGCGGCAGGACCTCGATGAGAAGGGCGGCGGGGTCGTGGACATCGTGGCCGCGCCGACCCGCGCTGCAAAGCTGAATCGGTTCAAAGATGATGTCACCATCGTGTCGGTGACGGCCGCACTCGAGGCGCACCGTGTTTTACATCCTAACGACCCAACCGCGTTCGGCGCGCTTCAGACCTCTTGGGCAGCTCACGCCGCCAAGACTCTAGATCGCATGCTTTGTCGCGGCACGCGCAAGGTCGATCAGCCCGCCAGGCACCTCGATCCAGAGCGTTACGGCCGGCTGGTAGATGCGGCTCGCGACGAGGCCAAGGCCATAGCGGCGCAGGATCTCGCCGAAGAGCGGGCAGTTCTGGATGCCCGCGAGAGACGGCTGGAAATCGCGGAGGAGAAGATCACTCGGTTCGTTGCTGGGATGGCAGCCGAAAGAGAAGGGATCATGGCGGAGGCCCGAGCTAAGGTTGATGACGCCCTCAACGCTATCGCGATCGGGATCGATGCGCTGACCGATGGTAGGATCGTCGCCGTTGAGCATTGTGCAGAGAGCGGTGAGCTTCTTCTCATTCCCGACATGAACCTTGATGCCGCCGAAAGATCCGCGTTGTGGGAGGCAATCACTCCGGGCCTGCCCGCTGGACTAATGACGGTCCTTGGATACATCCAAGCTGAGGCGGCTCGATCAGGAGAGGCCACAAATGGCGACCACGCTAGGCATCCTTCCCCGAGCCACTTCTGAGTTTGATTTCAGAATCCATGTGTAATGCGCTTCGATAAAGGGGCGGACCACGCCAGTTATGCGGCTGTAGCGGCGGGAGAAAACCCGGATGGTCTCGGCCAGATCGTCCTGGCTGTGATAGAATGCAACGCTTGCAGCCTCGGGTTTAGGCCGAAGCTCAAGCAATCGCTCGGATGAGCCATGGACTGTGCTTTGGAAGATGCACTGTGGTCGGTTAGCGACGCTGCACTATTCGGGTTCGATTGCATCGTCCTCGCGCGTGCTGAGATTTGCGCAGGTGATGTACACAGTTCTGGTCGGACCATCGACCAAAGATCGCTCCGCGTCGGTCTTCAACCTCGCGGCGCCGTTTTTGGTGACGGAGAGGGCTAATTTTTCAACTGCTCTACCGCGAGCTCATGCGCAGGCCTGCCTACTCCGCCGGATAGTCCGCGAGGCAGGCAGCGTTCCCAGCCACGGAGCTGATTTCAATTTCAGGGTCGATGTAAGGTTGGCTGGGTTCTGCCTATGCACCAAGGATAATCATGAGATTTTGATAGCTAGCGTGGAAAAATTGGAATGCTTATACTAAACGATCAATTTGCTGAAATCGCCTGTGCCCAAATATTTGACATTGATAGGCCGCCGTTAAATTTGGCGCGCATCTATCACATTATGCTGGCTTGCGCCAAACGTATTTTCTCATCCTAATTTCGCCGGCTTTGATCGACTTACGACCAACCTCAATTTACGATTTAAATCGTACGTTTCAGGCATGCTGAGCTAAGGGAATTTGTTGCTCAAGATGTGCGCGTAGGATCGAGTAGCATTTGACAACCTCCTCGAGCCTCTCGGCGTTGAGTCGCCGCATATGCTCGGACCCGTCGGGCTGCCTGTAGGCCGCCGCATAATAGGCAGCTTGAGCCTTCAGCTTGGTGGCGACAAAATCCAAATCGCCCGACCATGTCGCTTCGGCGCGTACACGGTGAAGGCGCTGGGCGATCTCTAGCCACTGCAAGTCGAGTGCGATCCCGCTGCCCATCTGCTTGAAAAGGTCGAACATCGAGTCCAGGATCTCGATCGCGGTCTGTGCTGACATGCCGGCTCCGTTAGGTCGATGCTGCGACCAGATCAGGTCGGACGTACCAATCATCGAACAGAGAGAGTTGCTGGAATCGGCGGCGATAGCCGAGTCCGGTCAGAAGGCCATATATCTTGTCGCGGCTGTCGGAAAAATTGTGTTCGACGCTTATTAGCGCGATGTCGTAGCTTGTAAAATCGAAGCTCTCCAGGACGTCGAACTCGCCGCCCTCCACATCGATGCTCATGTAGTCGATCTGCTTCGGCGCCCGCGCCTCCGATAGAAAACGGTCCAGCGAGATTGTCTGGACTGGGTATTGTCGCCTATCTTGGCGAAATTGGGAATGAAAATCGCCTGCTGCAAATTCATCCATCCCGGACAGCTCGCCGATATCAACCTCATTGAACAAGACTTCGACGCCATTGGTCTTGTGAACGCACTTGTCAGTGATGTAGCAGTTGCGATTATCATACAATGCCGCATGCCAAGCGCGGGCAGGCTCGGCGAGAGCGCCCTGCCAGCCATAGGCCTTCTCGAGAAGAAGCGTGTTGCTCAGGCTTATACCATCGCAGGCACCAAATTCGACGAAATATCCGTTCCGCTTCTCATTCAATTCGTACAGCGCCCAAAGATCCTGTAGAAGCTGCGCGTTGGAAAGGGGCGCTCTCTTCGCCGCAAATGACAGGAAATCGAGCTCCGAGCTCACGATATGCGGCGGCGATTCCAGATTGTCCCTGAGATTGACCAGTGCATTGAACACCGTCAGGAGCTCGACATCCATGGCTCTCTGCTCAACCTGTTACTTGGGATCGATGGGGCCGGGTCTTGAACGGGTGGATCGAGGCGCCGTACCGCGTCTGTAGGATCCGATTTGAGCCGTCGAACAGGACCGTGTGCTGAACCGAATCAACGCCGTGATCGGGGATGGTCTGGGCCGCCCTACGAATAGCGGACAGGAACCCTTTACGGCTGAACCCGTAGGGACGAAGGCTCTCCAACAAGGCGTCGATTAGCTTCGTATGGCCTTCGGACCGCGCCTGGGCCAGATCGCGGTCGCGCACGGCGCTGTCGCGTTCGGCCCGCAGCAGCGACAGTTCGATCTGTTGCTGCTGGATCTGGCGAATGAACTTCGTGTCAATGTCGTGAGCGAGATTCTTCGGCATTCGGTAGCTCAACAGGCCCGGGAGGGGACGGGTTCGGAACGCGGTTGGTGACACGTCGGCGTCAAGCGACAGCGGCCTTACGTGATCACAGCCACCGAGGTGGATCGGTTATCGAGATGGCACGGCAATCCCTGTTCTCTAGCTCGCTTCGGCCATGGCGGTGGCGGCTGCCGCGAGGCCCCATCGCACGAGATCCTGAGCCTCGGTCACCGACTTGGCCTCAGCGTAGCAGCGCAACTCCGGCGCGTTGCCGGAAGCCCGGAAGTGGATCGTCCGCCCGCCGTCCAGCTCGATCCGAATTCCATCCTGCTCGTCGATGGATCCCGGCGCTCCGATCGGTCGGAGGAACGACACCCGGAAGGCCTCCTCGCGCAAGCGGCCCAGGAAGGCGCTGCTCCGTTCGGACGGCGTGTTGGGGAGCCGGTCGCTCGCCATCTCCCCCGCATCGAGGGAGGTCACGAGGTCGGCCAGCGAGGTGCCGGCCGCGCGCGTCGCGGCCAGTGTCGCCAGGATCGGCAGCATGGCATCGCGCGTCGGCAGGGCCGGGAGGGTCCTGCCGTCGCGTGTGATGTCCGAGCCGAGCAGGAAGCCGCCATTCGCCTCGAAGCCCGCCACGATGGCCGCACCGGAGCGCCGCACCTGTTCCATGCCGGCGATGACGTAGGGCGAGCCCACTCTCGTGCGCAGGACCTGCTTGAAGCCGCCGGAACGCTCCAGCGCCGAACCGGCCGTCACGGGCACCACGACCGCGTCGGCCCCGAGGAAGCGTGCCGTAATCAGGCCGAGCACATCGCCTCGCACGATCCGGCCCGCCTCATCGGCGATGAGAGGCCGGTCGGCGTCGCCATCGGTGGTCACGAGCGCGTCGAAATCGCCCGAGGCCATCGCGTCACGAATGAACGCGATATCCTCGGGCCGATGTGCCTCGGTGTCGATGGGCACGAAAGTCTCGGACCGGCCAATCGTCGTGACCTGTGCGCCGAAGCCGGTGAGCAGATCGGCCAGGAGATCGCGGGCGACGGAACTCTGCTGGTAGACCGCGATGCGTAGGCCAGCCAGCATCTCGGACGGGAATGCGTCGATATAGCGGTGCTGGTAGCGGGCCAGGGCGCGGGGTTCGGGTGTGGCAGAGGTCCGTTCCGCCGACACGCCGGCGTGTGCGCCGCGGTCCAGAGCGGCCAAGATTGCCGCCTCGTCCGCCTTCGTGATCTCTCCGTCGGGCCGGTAGAATTTGAGTCCGTTGCGATCCTCCGGGATGTGGCTTCCCGTGATCATGACTGCCCAGGCGCCGCGCCGCATCGCCTCGAGGGCGAGGGCCGGTGTCGGGAGGGCGCCGCATTCGATCGCCGTGAAGCCCGTTGCCGCAGCGGCATCCGCCACCGTCGCGGCGATGCTCGGGCTACTGTCGCGCAGGTCCCGCCCGATCACGACTGCCCGGGGGGCTTCGCCCGACATGGAGCGGAAGAACGCGCTGGCATAGGCGTAGGCCGGCCCTCCGACGAGGTCCGTCACCAGACCCCTCAAGCCACTCGTACCGAATCTCAGGCTGCTCACGGCGGTTCCGTCAGTGTCGATTGAGTTGGAATCGATCACTGATGCCGCGAAACGCCGTGCATCACAACGTCCCGTGACGGGAGCCGGGCTCGCGCACGGGATCCTTCACGGAGGCGCCGCACCCGCCTATGCGCAATACCGTTTACCCTCTCTTAACCATGATTCCAGCATTGAGTCCTACGAGCTCACCTCCAAGTTTCGGCTGTGGTCAGGATGCATTCGCAGGGTCTCGATCTCTCGAACGTGGTCAGTTTGACGATTGCCTTGTCGGAGCGTGTCGCCGAAACGCGGCGACTGGGGCACCTCGTGGCGGTCGATGAGATTGAGGCGATTGGGAACGTGGCCTCCTTTCTGCGCCAGAACCTCGACGAGTGGCCCCCTCAATTGAGCCGCGCGATCTGCGACGTGATCACAAGCTCGCCGCGCGGGCGAAGCCGTTCGCTGTTGCTTGTCGAGTACATCCAATCCGGTGCCTTCGATCAGCAGCAGTCGGGGAAGCACACCATGCCGTTCGTGATGGATCTGTACCGTATCGTTCTGGGACGGGACGCGGAGGACGATGCGCTGCGGCATTGGTCTGCCCAGCTGAATGCGGGAAAGATCTCCCGAAGGCAACTTCTGGGGACCGTCATCAGTTCAGAGGAATTCCGTGCGTCGCTGAATTAATCCAGAGTCGCCTATGTTCGTTATGTGTAGGTCAATACATGTGATTGAATCATCTTTGACAATATGAGGCGTCGCGAGGCCGTATTCGATAGAGCGCTAAAATATGTCTCCCGCGCACAAGAATGTGTTGATAGAGTCGAGATATGGGTCGATAGATCGAGCGCTGTCGCCTGTCGCGTGGGGGCTGTGCGTCTGAGATCTGCCTGGGCGGATAGGAGCGGCGGAATACCTTCATGCTGACCGTGACTCGGACGCCGCTTCGAATAAGCTTGTTCGGCGGCGGCACAGATTACCCGGAATATTTTGAGCGGGCGCCTGGAGCGGTTGTCGGCGCCGCTATTGATAAGTACATCATCATAGCCGCGCTGGATTTGATAGGGTGTCAGGATTATAATTATAGATTGAGCTATTCCCGCGTCGAGCACTGCGGGCACATCGACGAGATCGAGCATCCGGTGGTGCGGGAGGTGCTCAAATATTTCGACGTCAACCGACGGCTCGATATGAGCATCATCTCCGATTTGCCCGCGGCAGGTAGCGGTCTTGGCTCGTCCTCAGCGTTCACCGTGGGATTTCTGAGAACGATATACGCGATTCAAAATCAGAAACCGACGAAGATCGAACTCGCGAAGAAGGCGATACACGTTGAGCGCGAGATCCTGCGCGAGAACGTCGGCGTGCAGGACCAGCTCCACGCCGCCTTCGGCGGGATCAACCGGTTCGATTTTAGCGGCTCCGCCATACGGATCTCGCCCGTTCAGATGAGTTCTGCCGCCATTCAGCAACTCAACGCGTCGATGGTGCTGGTCCATACGGGCATCGCGCGGCGCGCGACGACGACGGTCGCCGCGCAGATCGCCGTGACGCGCGCGCGCGCGATCGACAAGGAATTGTCCGAACTCTACCGCCTCGTCGAGGAATGCGTCTCTCTGCTCGAAGCGGGGACGAGCGGCTGGCTCGCGCAGCTCGGCGAGATGCTCTCCGCCTCGTGGCGCATCAAGCGGACCCTGTCGCGTGAGGTCTCGAACGCGGTGCTCGACGATCTGTTCGAAGCGATCACCGCGTCGGGGGCTTACGGGGCGAAGCTGTGCGGCGCGGGCGGGGGCGGCTTCTTCCTCGCTCTGATCGATCCCGATCGGCTTCCGGCCCTGATCGAGCGGGTCGCGCCGCTGTCCGTCGTTCCGATCGGCATCGACGTCGACGGGTCCACCCTGATCTATCGCCAGACGCGCTGAGCGGCGTCCTCACAGGCCCCAGCCCGGCTGCAGCCGGGCCGCGGACCCATCGCGACGAGAGGCAACGATGCGAATTCTGATCACCGGCGGCGCGGGCTACATCGGGACGATCCTGGTGCCGATGCTTCTGGAGCGCGGGCATCACGTGACGGTGCTCGACACGTTCAAGTCCGGCGCCCCGGACCTGTTCTCGGCCTGCCAGTACGACACGTTCGAGCCGATCAAGGGTGACGCGCGCGACACGCGCATCCTGGACGAGCTGATCTCGAAGCACGACGTGCTGATCCCCCTCGCCGCCCTGGTCGGCGCGCCCCTGTGCAAGGAGGACGCGATCGGCGCTACGACGCTCAACCGCGACGCCGTGGTGGCGCTGGCGCAGCGCGCGGGCGGCGACCAGAGGATCGTCTACCCGACGACCAACTCGGGCTACGGCGTCGGCGAGGCCGGCAAGTTCTGCACCGAGGACTCACCCCTGCGGCCGATCTCGCTCTACGGCACCACCAAGGTGGAGGCCGAGAAGGCCGTGCTCGACAGCGGGCGCGGCGTCAGCCTGCGTCTCGCGACGGTGTTCGGCATGGCGCCGCGCATGCGGCTCGACCTCCTCGTCAACGACTTCACGCACCGGGCCGTGACCGACCGGGCGCTCCTGGTCTTCGAGGGCCACTTCAAGCGCAACTACATCCACATCCGCGACGTCGCCAAAGGCTTCATCCACGCGATGGACAATTTCGACCGGATGCGCGGCGAGGCGTACAATCTCGGCCTGTCGAGCGCCAACCTGTCGAAGCTGGAGCTCTGCGAGCGCATCAAGGCGCACGTTCCGAACTTCGTCTACGTCGAGGCCCCGATCGGCGAGGACCCGGACAAGCGCGACTACATCGTGTCCAACGAGAAGCTGGAGGCGACCGGCTGGTTCCCCGATTTCGACCTCGACCGGGGCATCAAGGAACTGATCAAGGGCTTCCGGATGATCCGCAACTCGCGGTTCGCCAACGTCTGATCGGGATGGGCGGCCTGCAGCGAACGCGCCGCCGGTCCGCCCGACACGGCGGCCGACGCGGGAACGGACCGAGGTGATCATGAGCGCGATCGTCGATTTTCTCACGCGGACCCGTGACACCTTCCAGGCCGCCCTCGACGATTCCCGCTTCCACGCGACCCTCGCCGAGACCGCCGATCTCGTGACCGCGTCCCTGCGCGGCGGCGGCAAGCTCTTGACGATCGGCAACGGCGGCAGTGCCGCCGACGCGCAGCACATCGCGGGCGAGTTCGTCTCGCGGCTCAACTACGACCGGGCGCCGGCCGCGGCCGTGGCGCTGACCACCGACACCTCGGTGATCACCGCGATCGGCAACGATTACGGCTACGAGCACGTGTTCGAGCGGCAGGTTCTGGCCCTCGGGCGGCCGGGCGATGTCCTGCTCGCGCTCTCCACGTCGGGGCGGTCGCCGAGCGTGCTGAAGGCGATGGACGCGGCCCGCGGCCTGGGTTTGCGGGTCGTCGCCTTCACGGGCGCGACGGGCGGGGCGATGCCCGAGCGGGCGGATGTCTGCCTGCACGCGCCGTCGGACGCCACACCGCTGATCCAGCAGATCCACATCACCGCCGCGCACATCGTCTGCGGCCTCGTCGAGGAAAGCCTGTTCCCGCGCGGGACGGCAGCGTGAGGGACGGCCTGTGACCGAGCCAGAGTGGAAGGGTGGAGGCCCCGTCCGGCAAGCCATGATCCTGTGCGGCGGCTTCGGCACGCGCCTCGGCGCGCTGACCTCGGCGATGCCCAAGCCGCTGCTCCCCGTGGCTGGGGAGCCGTTCCTGGACTTGCTGTTGTTCGAGCTCGGCCGCCACGGCTTCACCGAGATCGTGCTGCTGGCCTCGTTCCACAGCGAGAAGATCCGCGCCTACGCCGCCGACAACCCGGTCGCGCGACGCTTCGGCATGACGCTGCGGGTCTCGGTCGAGCCGGAGCAGGCCGGGACCGGGGGCGCCGTCGTGCACGTCCTTCCCGAGGCCGACGAGACCTTTCTCCTGCTGAACGGCGACTCGTGGTTCGACGTGAACCTACTGTCCTTGCCCGCTATGGCGGCGCGTCACCCCGATGCGGCGATGGTCCTGTCGCTCCGTCGGGTGCCGGACGCCGCGCGTTACGGCGTCGCGCTCCTCGACGGCGTCCGGATCACAGCCTTCCTCGAGCGGCCGCCTGAGCCGGGTCCCGGTCTCGTCAACGCCGGCGTCTACTTGGTGCGCCGCGACGCGCTGACCGGCCTGCCGCCGGCCTGCTCACTGGAACGGGACGTCCTGCCCGCGCTGGTCGCCGAGGGCCGCGTGGTGGGCGTGGTCCACGACGGCTACTTCCTCGATATCGGCGTGCCCGAGAGCTACGCCCGCGCCCAGGAAGAGATCCCGGCCCGTCGGAAGAGGCCCGCCGCTTTTCTCGATCGGGACGGCGTTCTCAATCACGACCACGGATATGTCGGTTCCGTGGACCGGTTCCAGTGGATGGCGGGCGCGCGCGATGCCGTCCGCGCGCTGAATGATGCCGGCTACTTCGTGTTCGTCATCACGAACCAAGCGGGGGTCGCCCGCGGCTTCTACACCGAGGCCGACGTCGCCCGTCTGACCGCCTGGATGCGGGACGATCTGCGCGAGGCCGGCGCGCATATCGATGATCTCCGCTACTGCCCCTATCATCCGGACGGGACGGTCGAGGCCTACAGGGCGGTCCACGGATGGCGAAAGCCCGAGCCCGGCATGATCCTCGACCTGATGGCCCATTGGGACATCGACTGCGCGCGCAGCTTCCTGGTCGGCGATCAGGAGACGGATCTCGCCGCCGGCCGTGCGGCGGGGCTCGCCGTGCACCACTTCAGGTCGGACGACCTGCTCGCCTTCCTGCGAGAGGTCGCGCTGACGGGGTAGGAAGGGACCCAGGAGGGGTGGGCCCTCGCCGGGGCGCGCTTCGCCGTCCGGCACGCTCAGTCGTGCGACTGGATCGAGAGTTCCGCTTCCGCGGCCTCGCGCATGGCGCGATCCCAGTCGAGCTTGCGCTTGGGCGGAGTCTCGCGCTCCGCGTCCGCGGCTTTCCGATCTCGCGGAGCGACGATCTGGATGTCGTACTCGGGCACGCTTGGATCCGCTCTTTAACCGACAATTAATCGTATTGGCGGAACGCGCCGGTCTTGTCAGCGGTTCGATCGCTCGATCCACAATCCGGTGACGGCGCTCATCCGGTGCCGGATAGGCCGATCAGGATCATGGCGGCGTGCACAGCTCCGACGATGGCGCCCGACTGGGCGAGCTTTAAGGCCTCGGCCCGCGGTACGCGCACGACGGCGATGTCCTCGCCGGGATCCGGCTGCGCCGGCCCGGCCGCTGTCACGCGCGCGCGGACGAGATGCATGCGGTTGGCGTAGCGGGCCGGATCCGCATTCAGGGTGACCACGTGCTCGGCATCCGCGAAGATGTAGCCAGTTTCCTCGCGCATCTCGCGCTCTGCGGCCGCGAGGATATCGGGGTCGGCGGGGTCGATGGCCCCGCCCGGAAGCTCCAGGCTCGGGCCGCCATAGGCGTGACGGTACTGGCGTACGAGGATGACGTGATCGGCCGCGTCGATGCCCAGCACGAGGGCGATGTCCGGCGTCTCGAGCACGTAATAGGGATCGACGATGTGACCCGACGGCGTCACGCAGTCGTCGGCACGAAGACCGAGCCAGCGATCCTTCATGACGTGGTGGGATTTGCGGACTGTCCAACTCGGTGTCGAGATCATTGCTCTCTGCGGACCGGGGGTTTGTGCTTGCGGATATCCCCCCACGGTCATTGTGGATCTTCGCCGCTGAGGGACATGCGCGATGGCAAAACTGTCTCGTCTTTCGGCTCTGACTTCGATCGAGCTGCGACCGCGCGTTGCGCTGCCCTGGCTCAGCCGATAAGCCTCGCGGGGTCGTAGAGCCTCGCGCCGCGGATGTCACAGGTCGTAGGATGACGGGAACGAAACTCGCCATGGCATGCCGCGTCTGCGATGGACGCGATGTCGAGCTGTTTCTCGACCTGACCGATCAGCCGCACTGCAACCGCCTGATCCCGCCGGAACTCGCGGACCGCCGCGAGCCGCATTTTCCCCTGCGCGCCGGCTTCTGCCACGACTGCACGCTCGTCCAGATCGATCACACGATCCCGAAGGAGAGCATGTTCAGCGACTACCCCTACGTCTCGGGCACGACGAAGACGCTGGTGGAGCATTTCCGCCAGACGGCGGCCCGTCTCGTGGAGCGGTACGGCCTCGGGCCAGAGGACTTCGTCGTCGACATCGGCAGCAACGACGGCACGTGGCTGCGGCAGTACGAGCCCTTCGGCCTGCGCCGCTGCGGCGTCGAGCCCGCCTCGAACGTGGTGGAACTGGCCCGCGCCGCCGGCGTGCCGACGCTGAACCGCTTCTTCAACGCCGAGACCGCCGAGATCGTCCGCACGCAGGACGGGCCGGCGAGCCTGATCACCGCCGCCGGCGTCTTCTTCCACCTGGAGGAGCTGCACAGCGTTGTGAAGGGCATCGTCACGCTGCTCAAGCCGGACGGCGTCTTCGTCGTGCAGGCGATCTACCTGGGCGGCATGATCGAGAACACCGCCTTCGATCAGATCTACCACGAGCACCTGTGCTACTACACGCTCCGCTCCCTGGAGCAGCTGTTCGCGCGCCACGGCCTCGAGGTCTTCGACGTCAGCGTCGTCCCGGTCCATGGTGGTTCCCTCGAGGCGCATGTCGGCTTCCCCGGCGCCCATCCGGTCAGCGACACGGTCAAGCGCATGCGCGCCGACGAGGAGGCCCGCGGCTACGACAAGTTCGAGACCTATGTCGGCTTCGCCGAGAACGTCCGCCGCCTGCAGGCGGCGCTGCTCGACCTGCTGGAGCGCATGCACGCCGAGGGGAAGACGGTCCACGCCTACGGTGCCCCGGCCAAGGGCGCGACGCTGCTCAACGCCTTCGGCATCGGCCCGCGGCTGGTCCAGTACGCGGCCGAGAAGAATCCGCTGAAGTTCGGCCGCCTGATTCCTGGCGCCCGCATCCCGATCGTCGAGGAGGGCAGCGTGCCCGCGCCCGACGCCTACCTGGTGCTCGCCTGGAACTTCATCGACGAGTTCCTGGCGCGCGAGCGCCGCTACCTCGAGAACGGCGGCGCCTTCATCGTTCCGGTGCCGGAACTCAAGGTGATCACCGCCGCCGACCTGCCGAAGGCGGTCTGAGCGTGGCCGCCCTCCCCTTGTCCGCGTTGCCCGACACGGTCGTCGTCGTCGGTGCGTCCGGCTTCGTCGGCCGCAACCTTGTCGCGCATCTCGCCGGCCGCGTGCCGCGGCTGATCGCGGTCAGCCCTTCCGGCCAGTCGGTGCCGGGGGCGACCGAGGCCGTGCGCTTCGACGCCCTGGAGGCACTGTCGGTTCCCGCCGACGCGATCGTCGTCAACGTCGCCGCGCAGCGCTACGACGCCGACAAGTTCGAGACGGCGCAGAGCGACCTGCTCACCGGCAACGCCGAGATCGCCAACCGCCTCTACCGGTTCTGCCTGACGAAGGGCATCCGCGAGGTGCGCGCGGCCTCGAGCGTCGCGGTCTACCCGGCGGCCTGCGATCCCCTCGACGACGCGCAGGCTGTCGACCTCAACGCGCCGCCCAACCGGAACGAGGCCTTCTACGCCTGGTCGAAGCGCTGGTCCGAGGTGATCGCCGACCTCCACGCCGAGCGCTACGGCATCCACACGCTCAGCTTCCGCCTGAGCAACCCCTACGGTCCCCACGACTCGACGGATCCGCGCAAGGCGCACGTTCTGCCGGCCTTCGTGATGCGCGCGCTGGCACCGGGAGAGCGCTTCGAGATCAAGGGCAACCCGCTGGTCGAGCGCGACTTCATCTACGTCGGCGACGTCGTCGACGTGTTCGCCCGCTCCCTGGAGATGCGGGAGACGAGCGACGCGCTCAACCTCTGCCGCGGCGAGACCACGACCCTGCTCGACCTCGCCCGAACCATCCTGGAGGTGGCCGGGGAGGACCGGCCTGTGCACGCCCCTGACACGGCGACCCACGGCGTGCTCGCCCGCCGCTCGACCAACCGGCGGCTGCGCGAGCGCTTCGGAATGTCGAGCTTCACGGGACTCGCGGACGGGCTGCAGCCGACGATCGCGTGGTATCGCGAGACCTATCGCGAGGGGGCTCAGCATGCCGGGGCCTGAGCGCGACATCGTCATCGGGGCGGACGGCTTCCTCGGGCGCAACCTCGTCCCGCGGCTCCGGGCCGAGGGCCGCGAGGTCGTCGGGATCGGACGCGCCGCGGGCGACCTCTCCGACTGGGCGAATGTCGAGCGGGCGCTGCGCGCGGCACCCCTGGCCGGCCGGATCTTCCACGTGGTGACCCGCCAGCGCACCGGCGCGGTGCAGTACGACATCCAGGGCGAACTCCTGGCGATCAACGCCCGGATCCACCTGAACGTCCTCCAGGCGTGGCGGCTGTTCCAGCCGCAGGCCAAGCTCGTCTCCACGGGCTCGTCCTGCACCTATCCGGAATCGGCGGAGCCGCTCCCCGAGGCGCGGTTCGGGCAGGGACCCACGCACCCGTCGGTGATCGGCTACGCCCTCGCCAAGCAGGTCCTGGCGACGGGCTCGGCGGCCTACGCGCACCAGTACGGCCTGACCTTCCTGCACTGCGTGCTGGCGACCCTGTACGGACCGCACGACAACAAGGCCTCCGATCGCAGCCACTTCATCGGCGCCCTGCTCGACCGCGCCGTGCGGGAGAAGGCGGCGGGCGCGCAACAGTTCGAGGTCTGGGGTAACCCGCAGACCGTCCGTGAGGTGCTGTACGTCGACGACCAGATCGACGCGATCCTGGCGGCCGATCGGGCGTTCGACAACGAGATCCTCAACTGCGCCGCCAATACGCCCGTCACCGTCGAGGCGGTGGCGCGGGCCGCCTTGGCCGCCCTGGACTGGTCCGTGCCCCTCGTGAGCCCGCCCGGCTCGTTCCAAGGCGCGGCCTACAAGATGCTCGACTCGACGCGCTTCCTCGACCGGACCAGCTGGCGGCCGCGCATCGCTCTCGAAGCGGGGCTGCGCAGGCTCGTCGCCGCGGAGTACGCCGGCCGTTGAGACCCCCCTCGCGCTCGCCGTGCCTCTGATCGGCCCGTGACGGACGACCAGAGTCCTGAGGGTATGTCGTTCGTGGACATGCGAGTCTTTGAGTTTGACGTATGTGTAAATTTACTATGCCGACAAGTTTCGGGCCCGAAAGGTAATGCTTGGATTATTTGACTCGTCTCTAGAGCATTGCGCCTGTATATTTTTTATTGCCGCGATAAGCTATTCAAACTGTCGAATTGGCCGCACGGCGGACAACGGGAACGACAAGTAGAGCCTGCAATCCTGCTCGTAAGCCGGGAATGTGATTGGCGATAATCACGCCCGGCAGCGACGGAAATTATCCCGGAAGCTTGGCTCGGCTAATCCTTGGTAGTGAGCGCATTAGATACGGAATTCCACGGCACCGGCCGGAAAAATCTCCGCGACCCGGGCCTCCTGTTCGCGCAGATCCCAGAGCCGGAGTTCGGCGTACCGGATCCGGAGGCTGTCGCCCTGTGCGGCCACGTAGCAGTGCTCAAAGGCGAAGAGCACCGTATCGAGTTTCGGTCGTGCGTCATGGGGCTCCGCCTCGCCCCGCGCGTCCGTGTCGGCCGAGACCTCCAGCGTGATCGCGGTGTGGCCGCTGGTGGGCATCGTGTCGAACGCGTTCACGAGCAGCGCGATCTCGTCATGGGTCAGCTTGAGAAGGAAGCAGTAGCGCTTCACCGACTCGAACGTGTCACCGGCCGGGAACGCGCGCAGCAGCGTCATCGAGAAGGGACGACCGTCCTCCGGCAGACTGCGCAGGTGCCGGGACGGCACCGAGCGCAGGGCCGAGATGTTCATGGTCTTGGCCGCCGACGGCTGGGCCACCCGGCCCTCGCGCCGACCATTCGTCCGGTAATGCAGCAGCGGGTTGACGCCCGAGGCCGTCACGTCGGGGTACCGGATCAGGTAGGAGGTGCTGCTGAACCCGGGATGCGGATCAAGCCCGGCGGCGGAACCGAACCGCAGGTAGTGCCGCACTGGGTCGAGGCGGGTCTTGCCGCTCTGGTTGCGGAAGAAGGCCGTGTCGAAGTCCTCGGCGGGATCGCGGTTCTCGGCGGCGCCGCGCCAGACATAGTGGAGGTAAGGATCGATGCCCGAGGCCGCGACGTCGCCGTTGTGCTTCAGATAGTAGGCCGTGTCGAACAATCCCGGCACGCGCCCTATGACAACGCGCCGAACCACGCGCGAGAGCGTCCGGATCGCGGCCCGCTTCAAGGATGGCTGGCTCATGCGAAGACCGGTGCCTCGCACAGGGACCGGAGCTTCTCCGCGTAGGCCACGGGTGAACAATCCTGCGCCACCTGCGCCAGCCCAGCGCGCTGCAGCCGCCGCCAGGTCTCCGCATCCTCATGGAGCCGGATCAGCCCGGCGATGAAGGCTTTTGGGTCGCGCCAGTCCCGCGTCAGGTATCCGGAGCCCTCGGGCCAGCCGAGCTGTTCCGCGAGGATCGGGGTGACCAGACACGGGAGCCCCTGCGCGACGGCGGCGTGGACCTTGTGGGGCATACCGGCAGCGAAGCGGGTGGGGGCGACGAAGACGCGCGCCCGGTCGAGGAGCGGAGTCGGGTCCGGGACCCGGCCCATCACGGTGACGTTTGGTGCCGACAGGCGTGCGCGCAGATCTGGGGCGACCTGTCCGATGATAGTGAACGGCACGCATGGCAGGGCGCGATGCACGTCCGGCCAGACGGTCTCGAGGAACCAGATCAGTGAGTCGACGTTCGGCGAATTCTCGTGTTCCAGCGACCCGATAAAGACGAAGCCGCTGCGGCTGCCGAGATCGACGGTGATCTCTGCCTGCGGCGCGAAGGCGTGGCCGAGCACCGCCGTGTTGGTCACGCCATAGTACTGTAGCAGGCGCGCCTCCGCCTCCGAGACGCAGACGACATGGTCCGCCTGCGCGAAGTTGCGGGTCTCCCGGCGTGCGGAGGCCGCCAAGCGCGCGCCGAATCCGTACCCGTCCTGCAGGGTCCCCTCCATAAAGTCGCGCAGACAGAACAGGGCTTCCGAATCGAAGATGACGCGGCTCCTCGCGAAATCGCGCAGCGCCATGTCGCGGTTCTGGAAAATCTGGCAGACCAGATCGATGTTGTGCGGGCGACTGACCCAGAGCACGTCGTAGTGCTCCTGCCGCTCGTCAATCAGCCGCGCGAGTCCCATCCCCTCCTCGGCATCCAGGATCTCGACGGTGTCAGGCAGGTCGCGGTACCGCTGCGCGATCTCCGGGTCCGCGCGGTAGACCGGATACACGGTCACCTGATAGCCGAGCCGAGCCATGGTGGCGACGATGAAGTTCGCCCGCGGCATGCCCGCGCCGAGGTCGATGTGGGGCACCCCGTCGTCGACGTAGAGCACCTTGAGCGCCCAGGCATTGTGGGTGCGATCACCGAAACGCGGTCCCGCATGCGGGAACAGCCATGACCGGTGCCGCTCAAGGAAGCGGACCCGGTTGCGATCGATCAGCGCCTCGACGTCGGCGCGAACCGGCGTCGTGGCATTCTCGAAATGGATCGCACTCGCTCGCGGCTGGTAGACGACGCGCCGCCCTGCCTGATGGCAGCGGACGCACAGGTCCGTGTCCTCGAAATAGGCCGGGGCAAAGAGGTCGTCGAAGCCGCCCAGATGTTCGAAGAGCGCGCGCTCGACCATGAGCACGGCACCCGAGACGTAGCCGACTTCGCGCTGAAACGTGCTCTCCGCCAAGAGCGGGTTCGCGTTCCCGCGGCCGTAGGGATGGGTAATCTGCGCATCGTCGCGGAAGAACGCGCCGCTCTCCTGCAGATACCCCCCGGGAAACACCAAGTGGGCTCCGACGATGCCGACGGTCGCGTCCGAGAACGGGGACACCAGGGCGCCGATCGCGCCGGGCATCAGCTCCACATCGGGGTTGAGGAAGAGGAGGTAGCGCCCGCGGGCTGCTGCGGCACCCTGGTTGCACGCCGGGCCGTAACCGACATTCTCCGCGTTGCGGATGACCGTGGCCCCGTCGAGCAGGTCGAGCACATTCTGGGTTTTCGCGTCGGAGGCGTTGTCGACGACGATCAGCTCGAACGACGCGCCCGCGAATGCCTGTTGCGTGGCAAGGCGATAGAGCGTCAGCGTCAGCAGATCGCTGGCATTGAGCGACACGATAACGATCGAGACGACCGGCGCCGCGACCGGAGGGAAGGCGATCCGGAGGCCGTTGCGCGCGATGGCGTTGCCGATGAGGTGCGCCTCCGCGATCGCGGCGAGCCTCCCGTAATGTGGATCAACCGCCTCGATTTTATTCATCACTGGACTTCAAGGCGGGTGTTGCGCGCCGGAGCGAAGCGGATCAGGCCCACGAGGTCATCGCTGAGAAACAGCACCGCCTTCGGCCGGGACGGCGTCTTGCCCGCTGCCGGGATCGGCGAGGCGGATCCGTCGATCTCCAGCGGCTCGAAGGTGAGACTGGCGGGCACAGGTGTCAGCGCGCCTCGAGTCGCGGCGAAGGCGAGGCTGGGCGCGCGCGCCAGCGCCGCGGTGCTGGTCAGCCGCAACTCCCGTGCCGTCTCGCCGTCCCCGAGGAGGAAGGCCGCGGTCGGCCGCGACCGCGCGACGAGGAAGCTCGGGACGCGCGAGACCACCGTCAGCCCATCGGCCTCGTACCCGATCAGGCAACCGTCCGCCGTCCAGTCGGCCTGGGCATCGCCGAGAGAGCCGGCGATCGCCTCCCGGGCCGGCCGCGGAAGTGACCGGCGGTGGATCCATTCCGGGGAGAGGCTGACCGGACCTTCGTGCAGCGCCGGCAGCGCGCCCGCAGATTGCCGGCTCCCGTCCGGCTCCGGGCTCACGAACCAGCGCCGCCGCTCCGACGGGTAGCCGGCTTCACGGGCGGTCGCGGGCGAGGGTTTCTCAGTCGCCACGAGGATCCCGCCGTCCTCGTCCGCGGTTGGCAGGGAGCGCAGGGAGCGTTCCTCCCGCACGATGATCCCCGCCCCGACGGTGGTCGACACGTCCGGCGCGCGCGCAGCGAGCGAACCGGCAGCTCGCGCGGAACGGCGCGGAATCGCGTTCAGCCACGCCGCCTCGCAGGTCGTGGCCTTGGCGTTGTAGCGCGCGAGCAGATCCGCGCAGGCCGCGGTGAGTATCCCGAGGCCGTCTGGATCGTCGTGCAGGCGCCGGATCGCCGCGACGGTGTCGGCAACGCCGTCCAATCGGTGAGCGGGATGATCGGTGTCGAACCCCTCGAACGCGATTCGTGTGCCGATCACCGGCCGACCCAGCGACAGCGCTTCAGCGACCTTCATCTTCAGACCGCTTCCCATCAGCATCGGCGCGACCACCGCGTCGACGCCCGCGTAGAAAGTTTCTACTGCGTCGACATATCCGGCCAGCTGGACGCCGGGTAGGTCCAGCCCGTTCAGGCTCCCGCAGATCTCGCCGGCGATGACGAGAACGGGCAGGTCCGGCCGCCAGGACGCCGCCCAGCCGTGGGCGAACTTGCTGATCGAGAAGAGATTGGGATCGTTCCCGTGGCCGATGAAGCCGAACCGGGCCAGCCGGCCGGGTGCGCGAAACTTCGCGGGTTCGGCGAAGACCGGCGGAAGCAGGTACACGGCGCGATCGACGAGGCCGCGGAAATAGTCCGCCTCTACCGACTGGATCGCGACGATCATGTCCGCGCGTGACAGGCCGACGGCTTCCGACGCGCGGTCCGTGTAGAAGAAATTCGGCTCGGCGCGGAAAGGCCGATATTGCAAGTGCCTGTCTGCGAAACGGTCATGTGTGTCGATAATTCGTAGAACGCCGTCCGGCACTGACTCAAGACATCTCGACAAGAAGACATAATTTACAACGATGGCGCAAGTGTCCGGATTTAAACCGAAATACCATTCAACGAACTCTATAACTTCAGGTGGGCACCAGTCGTCAATCCTAAAGCCTTCGGTCCACGTCTTTAACGGGACCGTTGTCGCAGCGGGTATCTGAAAAACACGATCGAACGCTGCGGCCATCGCAGCTGAATCCGTCGGGGGGTGTTGTCCAAAGCGACGATATATCTGGTCTTCATGCTGGAAATAGGCCAAATCGATTGCGAAGCCGCCGCGCCGAAGAGCTTCAGAGGTCGCTACGAGCCGCCGTCGATTGCCCGCGCTCACCGGTGCCGCTGGCATCGGTGCTACAATCAGAACGGTCGGCTTCTGCTGGGTCGCCATACGCTCACATCGCCCCGGCGACACGAGCTACCGCGTATCGGCCTTGCCCGCTCAGGATGGCTCCGTTGATGGACTGCGTGTCCAGCGGAAGGCTAGCTGTGAGCGTTATGGCGGCTCTTTTATGAGCATCGAACCGAATAGAGGTGATAGAGCTGCAGGTGTAACCAGCCATTGATCGCACGATCACGCAGTTCGGAATGAAATCGATTCCGTTTATCAGCCAAGCGTCAGCGGACTCGCTGCGCCTGATGCTCAGCGCACTCGACATGCTGTCCGCCAAAATTGTGTCCAGCCCCGCGCTTAAGAGCGGGATTAGGGCACTAAAATGCTCTAGCCAATTCGGATCCAGAGAGGATGTAACGGTCTCTGCAACGACGGACGCCTCATCACGCGAAAGGGGCGTCGGTCCTGACGTTAAAGTAACGCATCGATCGCCAACGTGTGTGCAGACCGAAACGGAAGATAAATTATCAAAAGCGCCACTATCCCGACAACCCAGAACGAGAATGCAGCTAGGGTCCATAATTTCCCGCTCAGAAAATCCAACGAACGACCAAGCAACAAGGTCGACAGCCTCAGGCTCCATAATTTTAAGCGGTATTGCACCGGATCCATTCATCGAAATCCTAAGGACAGCAATCCGTTGATCGACGTGCGCAATGGATCCAGAAATTAAGATGTTCGGTGCTCGCATCGTTTCATCAGACTCGATATCTACATAAGAGGGAGTTGCAAGGAAAAGAGTTCGTGCTTATTCAAATATGAGCTGGCCGCCCACAAAATCATGCTTGAAAACGAATGCCGCCCATGAAACAGCGTATCACATACAAAGCGAGGTCACGGCAATAGGTCTAAATTCCTTTTGGCCGGTTCCGGAAGGGCAGAGCATGTGGGAGCAAGGGTGGTGAAGCTTCACGGAAGTGTCGTGTTCCGAGTTGGTGAGACTCCGACGACCCGACGATGCTAATACTCTGGGCGGAGGTCGGTTACCGGTGCAGATATCGGAGGGATCGCGTTTTGCGGGTCGGCCGGGCGTGACTCAACACCTCGCATGTCGCTGCCGGATTCCGATATGCTGGGATTGTCTTCACCGCGTGATGCTTGAGCGGCTTTAGAATGCAAATGCACTCGGCTCATCGCGGTCTGCTCTCGACAAGCTAGATAGCCCGCTAAAAGGGGCGAAGCAATGGGGCCGAACCCGACGGATCGGGGCAAGCCGGGTACGAAGGGCCATCTCATCCCATACGCTAGAAGCGCGTCGCTCGGCCCAACGTTCACTGTGACCATTCCCTACGACAGTCGCATTCTGGCAGCGACGCTCTACAGACTGCCACGCCCTACACATCGGGGGCTTGGTCTCCCGCGGCGTAGATCGAAAAGGCTCTACGAGAATCAGGACTGGGATCATATCCGATCTCGGCGTGAGCACCGGCCACACAGCACCACACCGCACATCTCTCAGTGCAGTGCGAAAGCAGTGAACACCTGGGACGCCATCGTTCGATCGTGGAACGCTTCTGACGTAATTGGCATGCTGCCGCCGCCTAGGCATTTGTTATGGACGATGGCGGGCTGCTTGCCTCCACGACAAACTCATCTGCAGATCACAGGCCAAACAGGCTTATTTCAATTTTCTAAATAATAAAATAGTGCTACCTAATATATGTCGACGACCGACGATGCAAATCTCTGCTATCTCAAATTATATACAATGCCTCGATATGAAGATTTAAAATATATCTTAGCGACTTATAAGTTGCTCATGGGCACTTTTAAGCATCTCTATTTGACACCTCTGGCGGCTCGATAACAAAGGCGCTATGGACAGGGTTGGTGCCGAGAAACGTAACGCCAGCATCGTTAAACACAGCTCGGCGGACGATCGGCACAGAATGAAAATAGGTCCCGTGAGATCGCCGACCGAGCTGAAGATACCTATGCTGCTACTGCAGCGCGCTTACTTCAAGTATGTTCATTCGTTCCTCGAGATCATTTCTTTTTACAACGATGAGCGATTTGTATCCAATTCCAAGCATTCTTGTGTCGCCATCGAGTTTTGGCGCTTCGCCTGAAATGTTAAGCTCAATATCTATGACAGGCCCTCTTGCAGGGACTGCCAGTAGAAGATCTCCTTTGCCGCAAGAAAAAATCTTGTTGGTTTGACCGTTAACAGAGGCAGTAATATTGGCTGGAACAATTTGGGCATTTATTACAGCCTTTATGTATACGATAACAGCATCATCATGACTAATCCGGAAGAGAAGGCGATTGTCGGTGTTAAATTTTGACCAACGACCCCAATTCTCTCTACGGTACCACCCCGTTCCGCCCATTAAGAGATCTGATTTTATATAATTGTCTATCCCGATCGGCCGGTCCGTCAGGATAGGGCTAGAGAAAGATCGGGCATGCCGGTCAACTTCATGGCCATGCGCTACGTTGGAATCTAAGTATGTTAGAGTTCGGAATGTATATTCGGTATTAAGGTCAGCCGTGAAAATATTATCTGGGGTTAGTTCTGCTGCCCGGTTTAGGCCGACGATCAGGCGAGTTGCAACATCATTCCACGTGATAGGCGTGAATTTTTGTCTGAGCGACGCCTCTTGTTCTTGAAGCTTCCCCTTCTTTGTGCAAAGGTCTTTGACTATCGCAAGAAGTTCTTCTGCATTGTCTGGGTCGAACAGTATCGCGGCTCCTCTAGCAACCTCAGGAATAGACGTTCTATTCGAAGCAACACACACTTTCCCAAGAGATAAGCTTTCACTAACTGGCAGCCCCCATCCTTCGTACAAGCTGGGGTACACTGTAAATAAGCAATTTTTATATAAATCGAAAAGTTGTGCGTCCGTGACGTTGCTCATAATTCGGAGTTTTCCGTCGAGCATATTTGATTCATGCATTTGTTCGATTAAAGATTCGACACGCCATCCGACTCGCCCTACGAAGACCAGCTGAGGCACGTCTACGCTCTCTGCCCGCAGTGTCTGCCATACGTCGAGAAGTATTCGGTGGTTTTTTCGCCCTTCGATTGTGGAAACGTAAAGCACATATGGTTGTTGCGGGAGGGAGTAATCCGGAACATTCGCCGTGATATCGTCTCCTGAGAAGCCGTCGCCGTTCTGTAGTACAATGATTTCGCGATGAGGCAGGCTCTGTTTCGTGATGAATTCCTCGAGATCCTTCGCTGTATATGCTGAGACTGTGAAGATCACGTCCGCAAACAGACAGACTCTTCTGATGAAAAACTTGAATATTTCAGCTGTGCCTTTGTCGCACATGCTCGGCATTTTGATGGGTATCAGGTCGTGTATCAAGCAGCAGAATTTGCCCCCCTTTTGCTTATGATTTCTGACCGCTGTGAAGTACTCTGGGAACACCCAGGCGGCTCCAAGCATAACAATCGTCGAGTTCGGGCCGGAGGCGATGGGTTGTGATGAGGCGCCGAGTGCTTTCAGAAGATTATCGACGTCTCCTCTGCCGATAGGTAGCACACGATCTCCGATTGATGCTTTTAAATCACTCAAAAGCTGCAAAAAACTGGAGTACGGTATTTCCCTAAAATTTAGACTCTCATTATTAAAGTAGGCAAATCGCACTTCGTGGTCTTTTTTCTCGTCCAGCTCTATCAAAGATGAGATCGTCGAAAGCACTACTCGCTGGATGCCAGATGGATTGTCATGATGCGCAAGGTAATACACTAAGTCGGATAAATCAAAAATATGATTTGTGCTGGCTGTGTTTGCGCTTGAAATCGGGCTCCCTTTCAATTCTACGCCAGTTTTTTCTTCATAAACCCGGACTTCCGGAATCGCTCTTCCGAAAATTTTTGGGATTGAAATTGAAAATCCGCAATTAGCTGTTGAGTGACCAGCTTGCAAAACGTCCGGACGGCCAATGTTTGCAATGGCTCGCGCGAGCAGCTGATTTTTGTAATAAATAACTACTGTGCAATTCTCATCTTGGGCTGAGTTATTGTAGACCCAACCCTTAACTTCCCCGCGGTCATAAGAGTCTACATGTCCAACTACAGTAGAGCCTTTGTTCGTTTTATTAGAGCTTAGCGGATTTTTGGGTGCGAAGACTCGATTAAGCATTCTTTTTTCCTGTTTTGCGGTGTTTTGGATATTCAGCGTCCGTAGATGTCCTCGACGCGGATGATGTCGTCCTCGCCGGTGTAGGAGCCGACCTGGACCTCGATCAGCTCCAGCGGGATCTTGCCCGGGTTGGCCAGCCGGTGCATCGACCCGATCGGC